>WOR8_10000013_pt1 | contig 286365 bp, 230 predicted proteins | sample DeeMarSeWOR38_10_FD_19890 | JGI IMG/M metagenome (IMG submission 19890)
CTGAAAATGAACAATCTGGTAAAAACAACCAAGATGCTACTGCTGAAATAATCTGTCCGACACTTCATCATCATAAAGGGTGGATATACTTTTTAACGGTTTATCCACCTTTTTTATATTCAAAAATGTTCTTGAGGTATGTATTCAAATAAGCATCTTTACGCCCATCTTGTTTCGGTTAAGATTCACCGGAAGAGCTATTCTTTTATTTTGCTTCGTTTCTGGTCTATTTATCAGAGATATTCCGAATAATTAGCGCATAAAAAGTTCATACGTGTAAAGAATTCATTATAGTACTCGCCATGAAACGGAAACTATTCCTGAGGTTTTTGCGCACCCTATCCTTTCATGAATTTTCCCCGCAGCAAAGATTTAAGCGGATTTTTGCTGTCCATCCATAAGTACAAGTATCAAAAATTTATATTATAATACCGGGAGTATTTTAGACGTTTTTGATTTAATGAAATTCTGATTTATATTGCAAGTCAGTTATAAGTTATTTGGAAATAAGGGATAATTAAAACATTACCACTTTTACGGCCTTTAGACTATTAAAAGCAACCGTAGATTTTTAGACTATGAGTAAAACAATTCTCCTGGCAGACGACCATAAAATCATGCGTGACGGGCTCCGTTCCTTAATTGAAAAGCAGTTTGGAATGGAAGTGGTAGGAGAGGCGGAGGATGGTCGTTCCACAGTGTGTATGGCACTAGAATTAAAACCTGATATTATTATTATGGATATTTCAATGGCTGATTTGAATGGTATTGAAGCAACCCGACAGATTATTGCTCAACAACCCGAGAGTAAAATAATTGCTCTCTCTATGCACTCTGAGAAGCGATATGTCAAAGGAATTCTTAAGGCAGGCGCTTTAGGATATTTGCCAAAAGATTGTGCTTTTGACGAACTTAGCAGTGCAATATCTACTGTCGCAGCAAATAATATTTACCTTAGTCCTAAAATTGCCAGCCTAGTCGTGAAAGAATATTTAGAAAGCTATTCAAAGAATGAGTCTATTTCTCTACAGACTCTCACTCCAAGGGAGCGCGAGGTTCTTCAACTCCTCGCGGAAGGAAAAAGTACAAAAAAAATTTCGCAAATTTTAAATATTAGCATAAAAACGGTAGAATCTCACCGTCGCCGCATGATGGGAAAGCTAAATATCAGTTCAATCGCCGGCTTGACAAAATATGCCATCCGGGAAGGCCTCACTTCTCTTGAAATGTAAGGTAATCTTCAATTTTTACTTTTGTCTGAAAAGAAAATAGAATCAGCCGTGGTTTTTACAATTTGGTTTTATGTTCTCTTTTTCTCCGCAAAATAATAATACTATTCGAAATCCACCAGTGTGTAAATCTTTCCCCGATTAGTTTCCCTACCATGTTCGTTCTATGATCCTTTTCCTTATACGTAATTAAGGTATTTCTCACTCAAAATTCAGCAATGCCCCGATTGTGTTGTTCACAGAACTCCCTTATTTTTCATATGAATATATAAAAGTCACTATGAAATCTTTTTTGTGATGGTATTAACTGCAGAAAAAACTTGATTGAGTCCAAATCGAAACCATTCAATTGCCGGAGATACTATGAGCATAAAAATCATACTTGCAGACGATCACGCAATAATGAGAAGCGGATTGCGTTCGCTTCTTGAAAATGATCCTGAAATGGAAGTCATAGCGGAGACAGGAGACGGTCAAATGGCTATTCGCCAGGCACTTCATTCGAAACCGGATGTGGTGATAATGGATATTGCTATGCCAGATTTAAATGGTATGGATGCCACGAGAAAAATTGTTTCAAAAATTCCATCAACTAAGGTTGTTGCTCTATCCATGTATTCTGATAAGCGATTTATTCTGAGTATGTTGAGTGCCGGAGCTTCGGGCTATCTACCCAAAAATTGTGCATTCGACGAGTTAGTAAATGCAATCCATACGGTTGTTGCCAATAAGATCTATTTAAGCCCTTCCATTGCAAAGGTAGTTCTAAAAGATTATGTCTGTCGAATTTCAAATTCAAATGACCCATCTCTCAATAAAATTGGATCTTCAGAAAGAATGATTATTCGCTTGATAGCCCAGGGCAAATCGATTGGTCAAATCTCGGCCATGTTAAATAAAAGTGTCAGAACTGTATCCAGGCAGCGTCGACAGATTATGGAGAAATTGGATACATTTACAATTTCCGGAATTACAAAATATGCCATTCGGGAAGGCCTGACCTCGCTAGAGTACTAAGCTCTTAAACTAAGTGTGATCATCCCAAAGCTTCATCTTCAATTTCACACCTGTCTATTTTGATCAGTGTTAAGAGGGGTGTGATTTTCAAAGAGAACAGTTATGATTGCAGGGGAAAATTGGCAGGTAATAAAATCACTCAGGAAAGAGAAAGACATCAATGTTGAGGACACCAAAGAGAATAGCCGGCAAATAAGTGCTCCGGTTAATAGGAATAAATCCCCACCCTTCAATCGTATTCACAGCCATTTTTAAAATAAAGAAAATTTAGTCCCCTAGAAAATTGATCTAATAAAAACTACAAAATATAAGGAATAGGAGAAACATTATGTCTCTAAAACAAGTAGCCCTGATTTTAGTTATTTTGATTTGCACATTAGTTTTAATTGGTTTTGCGGAAAATCAAGAAGTCGTACAAACAGCAGCATCTGTCTTTACAGGTAATGAGGATCACTCAATATCGCTGGATGAAGCAGCCACGTTTACTTTTAATTATCGTCAAAAAGCAGCCCCTGGGGCCAAAATAGGGGGCTTCTTTGGGGAACGGGCGATCCAGGATATCTTGGATCAAGAAAATTGTGTGGGAATTCGCTATTATCCTGGTGAAATGAAAGATGGGACCCCGGTTCTTATTTTGGTGGGGGTTGATAAAGATGGAAACGATTTATATGACGGCCTTCTTGCTGAGAGAGCCATGCCATGTCCGCCAAAGTGTGGTTATCTCAATCCTTTGAATAGTTCCGTGGAAGAATTGGCATTATCAGGCAAATAATATCATTGACTATGTATTTGGACTATAGTGTTATCGCTCCCAAATCCCCATTTCAGCCATTTGAAGTGTTGGGGTGGGGATTAGGATGTAACGGAGCAAACTAAGGCATATCCGTATTTTGAAAGTACACTTATAAATTCAGTCCATGCTATAGGTGGTTAGAGGGTGACGAAGTATATTGAATTTTTGTTGTCTTTCTAGTGGATTAATACTACCATAAAGAGCCAAAAGTACTAAAGAATGATCAAATGAATGATTTTTGTTTGGGTTAGAGTTGTCTATTCCAATTGAACAAATTGTAACTGTGATCTCGGGTCTGATACCGCTTGTAGTGGGTGCCATACTCTACCGATATCTGGCCGATATCTGGTTAAGGAAATGAAGATTCTGTTGCTTTATTTTCCAACGGCCATTGCTGTTGACAGCATGGGAATTATTCTTGCATTAAAATCCATAAATAATCTATGGCTCTTTAATATTTTTACAGTTGCAGAGTACTCTTTTTTCGTTTTCGTCTTTTCGTTTTGGCAGAAGAAGGAGCTAAAGAAAAAGTTTCAATTTAGTATACCTTTATTTTTTGTAATATGGCTGACAATACAAATTGTATTGGGGACGGTTAACAGGCTAAATTACCTCAGTATGACTATAGAAGGCATTCTCCTTTCAGCCATTGCCCTCTATACATTATATAACTTGAGTCTAAAGACTGAAAAACTAATATATAAAGATAGACAATTCTGGGTTGCTTTTGGTGTTATTACCTATTTTATGGGGAACTTAGTACTGTTCTCTCTTGGATATTTAATTGAAACCCAGTTTATGGATTCAGCCTGGATCATACACTCTCTCTTAAATATAGCTGCGAACATATTTTACACAGGAGGCTTTCTTTGTCATCACCCCCGATTGAATATTGGTGGGTCCTAATTGTAGGAACACTGACAATTCTGATTCTGGTATTTGCGTTCATTGGAATTTTAATCATAAATAATCGCAGAATGAAAGCCGAGCGGGATTATTCCTCAAACATTGTTAATACTAATCCCGCCCTTATTGTGGTACTCGACTCTAAAGGGGAAATTAAACAGTTCAACAAGACTTGCGAGATTTCAACCGGATACTCCAGAAAAAATGTCTTAGGCCGTAATTATAGAGAACTAGGACTCTTCCCGGATGATACATTTATAAAGAATGAAGAAGATTCTGATAAGAAAGCGGAAATATTTAAACCAAGGTTTGAGAGTCTTCTGACTGCACAGGATGGAACCCGGAATATTATTACATGGTCAAGTACGGAGGTTTCAAGTTCAGGTGATTCGAATGAATGGATTATAACCGGTATCAACATCACTGAACAAAAACGGGCGGAAGAAGCACTGCGGGAGAGTGAAGAAAAATTTCGACAGCTTGTTGAAGCGGCTTTTGAGGGAGTTGTCATTACAAAAAAAGGTAAATTAATTGAGGTAAGTAATGAATTTGCAGAGATGTTTGGCTATGAGCCTTCAAAACTAATTGATACTTCTGTTGCTGATATTGTTGCACCCGAAAATCGTGAAGAAACACTAAAAAAAATTATTTCGGGATTTGAGGAGCCATTCGAAACAGTGGGATTGAAGAAAGATGGCTCAAGGTTTTATGTGGAGATTTCCGGTAAATCGATCCGCTATCAGAGTGAAAATGCTCGAATATCTGCCGTCCGTGATATTTCGGAACGCAAAAAAGCCGAGCAAGAACTAAGAAGTTCCAGAGAGCAGTTACGCAACCTTAATATTCACTTACAAAAAGTTCGTGAAGAAGAAAGTACTCGAATTGCACGTGAATTACATGATGAATTGGGACAGCACTTATCGTTGTTAAAGCTGGACTTATCTTTTCTAGAAAGTGAATTACAAGATATCGAAGCCTCATACGAACAAAAAATAAAAATAATGAAAAAAAACGTTGATCTGACGATTGAAAAAGTCCGGCAGATCTCCAGGGAATTAAGGCCAAGTATGCTGGATAGTTTGGGTTTAATACCTGCGATCGAATGGCTTGCCGAGGAATTTCAGAATCAAACCGGAATTCAGTGTGAATTATCGGATAAGACTGCTGATATAAAATTCAGTGAAGATATATCCAATGCTCTTTTCCGGGTTACTCAGGAATCACTAACAAATGTATTGAGGCACGCTGAGGCAACAAAAGTAAAAATCATGTTAAATGTGAGTAAACCTGAGGCTAAGATAAATCTAAAAATTGAGGACAACGGAAGAGGAATATCCGAACAGCAAATGACGAATACGAGATCAGTTGGATTAATCGGCATGAAAGAAAGAGTTCGAAATTTGAATGGAGTCTTTAGTATCAAAGGCATACCAAATAGAGGCACCACATTAAATGTTTGCATACCCATGATGGAGAGCAGTTGAACATGATAAATGTACTGCTTGCTGATGATCATTTAATGTTCCGCGAGGGACTAAAACATATTCTCGCTAAATCTCGCGATATTTTGGTGAAAGATGAGGCTGGAAATTGTAGCGATGTGATTAGCAAAGTGTTACAAAATGGTCATGATGTCCTGGTTTTGGATATTTCCATGCCGGACAAAAATGGATTGGAAATAATAGACCAGTTAAAAAAGTATAAACCGAATCTTCAAATTTTGGTGTTGAGTATGTATTCTGAAGATCAATATGCCTTTCGAGCATTTCAAGCCGGTGCATCAGGATATTTAACAAAGAATGCTACAGCAGCCGAATTATTAAAAGCTATTCGTAAAGTTTCCGTAAATGAAAAATATATCACCCAATCTGTAGCCCAAAAGCTAGCTGATGCAATTAATGAAAATATCGGTATTCCCATTCACAAAAATCTTTCTAATAGGGAATTTCTTGTGATGTGTATGATTGCAAAGGGGAATAGTATCACGAGTATCGCCGAACATTTTTCTCTGAGTGTTAGCACAGTTAATACCATTCGTTCACGTATTCTAAAAAAAATGAATATGAGAAATAATGCTGAACTAACCTATTATGCTGTAAAGGAAGGGTTAGTTATCTAGTTCATTTCCTCATATTTCTTTAATCATCATGTCGATTTATAGGTAACTTGTTCCTCTCTTTGATTCGCGGGATATCCAAATTTATTGGCACACCCCCAAATATGCTACAAAATGTTAAAGTTTTTGCCGTATTTTTTCGATAAAATTTACGACAAATCTTTAGTAAAAAATGCTACATGATTTGTAGCAAAATTAACTACAAACAGAGCTGACAAAAGGAATTTCAGTGACATTCAGTAGTGCTCCGGATATTATTTTTCGATTAAATAAAGTGCATTATTATCTAATCTCCCTATCTTTGCTTTTCTTGAGCAATGGATTTTGCCAAAATAATTTTCATGTATATATAAATGAGGTTAGACCTCAGGACGCAGGAACAGATAACAGAGAGTTTGTAGAACTGATTGGACCTGCCGGAACACAAATTACCAACTTCAGGATTGATCATCATGATGGAGCGTCTGCTTCAGATGGAGTGGTTTGGAGCACCACTATAGGTAACTTCAATATTCCAGATGATGGAATTGTAGATAATGGTGGAACTGCCTTGGGTCTTTATGTTTTAGGTGATAATCAGGTTTCCAATGTGGATGAATCAACTGGGTGGACAAATGATCGCCTGATCGATGACACCGCTGGTTTAATTTTGTACGACGATTCTGGAAATATTTTGGATGCAGTGGCTTGGGGATCCGCTGGTGATATCACGGCTGATGATCCGGGAACTGTTACAACAACATCACCCACCAGCGCAAACAATTTTCTTCATGTAACCCAAAGTGATGATGCAGGTAATAACAGTTTACAAGCACCGAATGATGTGCTGGGGGATAATGGCTCAGGGTGGGCTTTGGCTAACGAAACCGCTGGAATTATTAATTCAAATCAAACAAGTGGAGATGTTACTCTTCCAATAACACTTTCTTTCTTTGAGGTGTTGATCAAGAATAACAATGTCGAATTAAAGTGGAAAACCGAAAGCGAAGTCAACAATCTCGGCTTCGAAATTTTACGTTCTGAGACTCCGGGGGACAATTATAAATTAATCACTTCATATCAAACTAATCCTGCTCTTCTTGGAGAAGGTAATAGTAATGTTTCGACCGAGTATTTCTACATTGACCCGATTGATGAGGAACAGTTTACCTATTGGTATAAATTGGTCGATGTGGATTTTAATGGTGAAAAAACCGAACATGGTCCCATCCGTGTCTCCACCGCCATGGCTTCTGAGGATAGGTTAATTTCCAATCCATTTATCTTGTACCCGGCTTATCCAAATCCTTTTAATCCCAAAACCACAATCCGTTTTGAAATTCTTTCATCAAGTCAAGACTATTCCGATGTTGTTTTATCCATCTTTAATCCTCAGGGTCAACTGGTAAAAAGACTATACCGCGGACAATTGGGAGTCGGTACCCACGAATTGCAGTGGAATGGGGAATCCGATAATGGCATTATTGTCGCTTCAGGAATGTATTATGGCCTGCTGAAAGTGGGAAATTCGGCAAAGACAACCAAGTTGCTACTGGTAAAATAAGATTCAGATAATCTTACTCATAATTTACGTGATGGGATTGGTACCCCTGGCATTGCTACATTAACTTCCCTCTTTGTACAGAGATAACTTGAACTCTAATTGAAAGTACGCTGAATTCTCAAGCGTTTTGGATCAATTTGCACCAAAATCTTGCTATCAATCGGCCCAATTTAATTTTTAAATATGCTTCAAATTTTGATTTTTCTGTCGATCCTTTGTGATACATATCAATCTAATTTCTTGTTTCGAAAAGCTCAATGGATTGGTAAAGGTTTTATGATAATAAGATTGGAGGAACATTATGAAATGGATTTATACACTTGCATTAGTGCCCTTCTTTCTCCTATTTGGCACAATAAATAGCACCAGCCAAAGTGTATTATCACCCGGGGATATTGCAATTCTTGGCATGAATGCCTCGGCTGGAACGCCCGGAGGAGGAGAATTTGCTTTTGTATTAATGGTTGATATCGAGGCAGGTACTATCATTAATTTTACGGACGATGGATGGGTCGCTGCTGGCATGAGTACCGAGCCGCCAGGAGATCCAGGGCCAAGATTTCGTGGGCATGAAGGTCTATTGAGATATACTGCTCCAGCAGGCGGGAAACCTGCCGGAACAGTAATTGTTTGGAAAGAAGTTGGCGGTGTTCCGACGTTTCCGGAGATTGTCGATCCTGATGATATTTTGATCGGAAGTTTTGACCTCGATGATGCCGGAGACCAGGTAATTGCCTTTCAGGGTTCATCGGTCAGTCCAACATTCATTTATGCAATTCAAAATAATAGCAATATCTGGCAAACTGCTCCTACTGCGATTGAGTCATTTGATTCTGCGATTCCACCTGGATTAACAGACGGGATTAACGCGGTGGCATATGGTCGAGGTGATGCTCCTGACGATAACCGTTCTTATATAAGATATGATGGTCCTCTATCATTTAGTTCTCCTTCCGAAGCCTTAGCTGACTTTAGTGATGATACGAATTGGATTGGCGATAGTGACACTCCCTATGACTTTGATTCTGTTTTTGGCACCGATATCACCCTTCCCATTTTATTATCATCATTTACAGTTTCCTCAGGTAATAACACTGTGACTCTCAGATGGGTGACCGAAAGCGAGATTCAGAATGTTGGCTTTGTGATCCTCAGGTCAACCAATAAATATAACGGGTACGAGGTAAGGGATTCTTACCAGAATAATCCCGTATTGCAGGGTCAGTTTAATTCCGGTCATACCACACACTATTCTTACACCGATCCGCTGGTATCCAATGATCGAACATATTGGTATAAGTTGGTGGATGTGGATGTTAACGGTATTGGCATGCATCATGGGCCGATTAGTGCAACGCCACATGCAATGGGAGTTGAAATTACCACCATTAGTAATGTGACCCCCTATCATTTTGGATTGTATCAAAATTTCCCAAATCCGTTTAATCCCAGCACTACCATTCGTTTTGACATTCCGGTTTCGAATCAACCAAATAATCAGGTTAACATCGCCATTTTTAACAGCAGTGGACAACTTGTAAAAACCCTTTATCGCGGATATCTTGCTAAAGGAACACATCAGTTAATCTGGAATGGGGATTCTGATTATGGATCACCGGTGCCCTCTGGCATGTATTACGCTATGATTAATACAGGATATCTGCGTGATACAATAAAAATGTTGCTAATTAAATAAGGTCCACAAAAAGATTCGATCTATGGGGGATGTTTACAAGAATTTGGTATGCTTGTATTCATCCCCTTTTTCATAGCTTGTTCTGGTTTGTCAAACTTCTTATTAATAAATTTTACTGCCCATAGTACAAACAGATAAAATTGATTTTTCAATTTTAATTTTAAATCAAAAAAGTACTCTTATGGCTAAAAAAGTTCATTTGTTTATCCCATGTTTTGTTGATGCACTCTACCCCTCTGTCGGCATTTCCACGGTGAATATTTTAAGAGAATTTGGCTGTGAAATCATTTATCCGGAAAAACAAACTTGTTGTGGACAACCTGCATTTAATAGCGGATACTTTGGTGAGGCCGTAATTTTGGCAAATAATTTTCTTAATTTGTTTAGCGATGCAGAATATGTGGTAGCACCCTCGGGCAGCTGCATTACCATGTGTAAAAATATGTATGGACAATTGGAATTGGGAGGCAAAGAGAGGGAAATTTGGCAATCGAATTCTACCAAGTTTTTTGAACTTACCGATTTTTTAATAAATGTTTTGAAAATTGACAGCTGGAAGGGTACTTTTCCGGCAAAGGTGACCTATCACGATTCCTGTCATGCCCTTCGTGAATTACATATTAAAAATCAACCGCGAAAATTCCTTCAATCAATTAAAGGTTTGGAATTGACTGAAATGGAGAATTCCGAAACCTGCTGCGGATTTGGCGGCACTTTTTCGGTGAAGTTCCCTGCGATTTCTACTGCTATGGTTCGAAATAAAAGTAAATGGATCATTGAGAGCGGAGCTGAAGTTGTTACCAGCAGCGATTCGAGCTGTTTAATGAATATCAATGGATTTCTGGAACGAAATGCGTTTCCGGTGAAGACGATGCACATTGCAGAACTTTTATGGACTGCTTATAAAAATAGGCAAGAGGATCAATGATAATATGCTTTTGTAAATTGAATTTCAGGGAAGATAAAAATGCGACCTAAATCCAAATATTTTAAAAAAGATTTGCCGCTTTACATGGCTAATGAAAAGGTAATCGCTAACATTAGCAGGGCCACCCGGATTGCAGCAGATAAACGCCGAAACTCAATTGAATGTATAAAAAACTGGGAGGAGATGCGTGAAGCGGGGCACCGGATCAGAAAATCGGTAATTGATAACATCCGCAGCAACCTGGACGAATTTGAAAAAAATGCTGTAAGAAATGGAATCATTGTCAAACGCGCAAAAAATGCTCTGGAGGCAAACGAAATTGCTGTAGAAATAGCAAACGAGCATCAGGCAAAACGAATCGTGAAATCCAAATCGATGATAACGGAGGAGATTGGCTATAACGACTATATGATAAAGCGTGACTATGAGGTGGTCGAAACGGATTTAGGTGAATATATATTGCAGCTGGCAGGTGAATCCCCTAGTCATTTAATCGGACCGGCAATGCATAAATCCCGGGTGGATATCGCTGAGCTGTTTAATAAGAAGTTGAAGATCCCATATTCGGAAGACCCGCAGTTTCTTACAAGAGCTGCTAGAAATATTTTACGAGAAAAATTTCTATCGGCTGATCTGGGTGTTACCGGGGCTAATTTTGGAATCGTCGAAAATGGAAGCATCGTGATTGTTGAAAACGAAGGCAATGCACGGATGTGTTTTACTCTTCCCAAAGTTCACATCGCTTTTATCGGAATGGAACGGCTCATTCCAAAGGTTAACGATCTGGGATTGTTTATGACCCTTCTCTCACAAAGCGCAAACGGGCAAAAATTAACCAGTTACATTTCTCTGATGAAGGGACCACGGTCAGCATCCTCTTATGATGGCGCGGAAAAACGCTATTATATAATTGTTGACAATGGGCGCAGTTCGTTTTTGGATGATGATTATTTAAAACAGGCGTTATACTGCATCCGGTGCAGCGCATGCTATAATGTTTGCCCGGTTTATCAGAATATCGGCGGACATGCCTACGGGTGGGTTTATCAGGGACCAATCGGTGCGGTGATCACTCCTCAATTTCTAGGTCTTGAAAATGCTGTTGCCCTGCCATTCGCGTCTTCACTGTGCGGCAGTTGTACCGACGTGTGCCCGGTAAAAATTCCCCTTCATCATTTGCTTCTGTACCAACGAAACAGAATCGTGAAAAGCGGAAATACATCTTCTCTTGAAAAAAGCTCAATGAAGGCATTTACCTCCATTGGAAAATCCGATAAGAAATTCAACCGTGTTATTAAACTGGGAAGGGTTATGCAAAACTTGATTCCCTTTGGTGCTTTCGTCCGTGGCTGGTCCAGATCCAGAGAATTACCGCGAATTGCCAATACCACATTTCATGAATGGTGGGATTCTGTAGCAAAAAATGGAAAATCTCCCAATTAAACATAAGGTGAAGAATTACAGATGAAATTATATGAGCAATTCGAGCAGGAGCTGAGAAAAATCGGTGGAGAAGCACAGCTTTTAGAAAAGTCTGAATTATTGTCTATATTGGATCAGCTTCACCATTCCAAAAAAGAGTTAAATTTTTCCATTTATGAATCTTCCATAATGAAGAAAAATCAATTCGAAAAATTGCTGAGGCCGTATTTTTCAAATAATGCAAACTGGTTTTCAGAAAAGATGCCTTCCTCTCAAAATCAAGACGAATATCGTCAGCAGTTGCTTGAGACAGATGTCGCAATTATCAGTGCAGATTATCTTATTGCAGATAGTGGAACAGTTGTGCTGTTGCAGTCCAACCATGAAGGTCAGTTACTAACGCTGTTACCGCCTAAACTGATAGTTTTGGCTTCGAACAACTCTCTTTTACCAAATCTGCCTGCATTTTTTAAAAAGTTAAGCACAGGGGAAAAAGAAAAGGAAGATTCGATCATTTTTATAACCGGCCCCAGCAAAACTGCCGACATTGAAAAAATTCTTGTTTTAGGGGTCCACGGGCCGGAGGAAGTGAATGTACTGGTTATATCAGATGACGACGAAGAAAGATAGCATTTGCCAAAATTTGCTAATCCCTTCCGTAGACCTTTTTTCCTTCAACATAGGTTGCCAATACTTCGGTTGACAAAATATCTGCCGGTTTGCAGGTGAAGAGATCGCGTTCTAATATCGCAAAATCGGCAACTTTGCCCGGTTCCAATGTGCCGCACCAATCCTCGTTTCTGGCAGCGTAAGCCGCTCCAGCCGTATAGGCCATGATAGCTTGACCCATGGTAATGATTTCCTCCGGATACCACCCATCCTCTGGATAACCCATGGTATCCTTTCTCGTTACGGAAGCATAAAGTCCCACCATAGGATTGAGCGGTTCGACGGGCCAATCAGTTCCAAAGGCTAATCTCACACCTCGATCCAGAAAGGATTTCCAGGTATATGCGTAGCGGGCACGTTTCCCGATGCGGTTTTCTGCCCAATGTAAATCCGTAATACAATGGGAGGGTTGCATGGAAGCAATGACATCCAATTTTTTGAATCCTGCAAAATCCACGGGATCTACCATCTGAGCATGCTCGATGCGGAAACGATAGTCGCGTTGAGGATCGGTTTCATGTGTTTTTTTGTAAGCATTTAACACATCACTCACCCCCGCGTCGCCAATAGCGTGGATCCCCACAAAAAGTTGGTGGTCATATACATTTCGAATCATTAGATATAATTCTTTAAAGGGATGTTGTAGCAATCCTTTGTTTCCCGGGTCATCATCATAATCATTTTTTAGATAGGCGGTTCGTGAACCTAAAGAGCCATCAGCATAAATTTTGATCATTTCGGCTTTTAAGTATCTAGTTGACCGATGAAAGGCGTCGATGATCTGACGAATCGAATCCATGTTTTCCTGATATGGTGGCCAGAAATTTATTCTGAGAGTCAGTTCCCCATTCTTTTCTAATTCTGCAAGAATGGGGTACAATGATAATGGTGATTGGTCAGTAATACTGGTAACTCCAAGTTTGTTAGCAAAGGGAAGAGTTTTTTTAATCCAGTCATATTTTACGCTATCGTTAGGTTCCGGAATAATCTTTTCCAGAGGATCTTCTGCAGTTTCAAACAAAATGCCGTTCGGTTCTTTGGAATTGCGGTAACGCATAATTTTACCCCCTGCAGGGTCCGCTGTTGCAGGTGAGTAATTCAATTTTTCCAGAACTGGGCTATTTACCCAGCAGGCATGCCCATCTACTCGCCTTAAATAGATGTAATGCGATGTGGAAATATTATCGAGAAGTTGTTTGTCAGGTAGTTTTTGATCCGGCCACAATTCATGATCCCATCCTCGCCCCAAAATCCAGCTTCCTGGTTTAGCTTTCGAAACATATTCCCTGATTTTTTGAATTACCTTCTCACGGCTGCCAATATTTCTTAAATCCAGTTGTTGTTTTATTTTTGTTCCATTCCAGAAATGCAGATGAGCATCATGGAAACCGGGGACAACCAACTTGTTTTTCAGATCCATTATGTCCTGATCGTGAGCATTATATCGGCTTAGTAGCTCTTCACTTTTACCAACCGCGAGTATTTCCCCATTTTTGACAGCCAGCGCTTCCACAAAATCCGAGTCGCTTTTTGCGGTGAATATTTTGCCATTATACAAAATAAGATCCACCTGATTATCGGAATCGCACGACGCGAAAAATAAAACGCAGTGGTACATTAGAATGATCAAACATGTTTTCATATGAAGACCTGATTTCCGGATCATAAAAAGATGATTGAATTATAATCAAAGAAAAACTAAAAGTGGAATCTTAATTTAAACTGCGATCTACTCAAATTCAATCCCTGGAGAATCCGCATGCAAAAGACAAGCCGAATACAAAACGTTAAATAACAATTGCAGAAAAATGAATTTTTTAAAATCAATGGGATGTTATGGGATAGAATCGAATCCTGTATAGGAGCTGATGTTTTTGTAGGTGAACTTAACTATTTTTTGATTTTCTGGAATTTTCCAAACGCTCCGCCTCATTTTTTCTCTTTGCTCTTATTTCCATCAAGATTTGCTCTACACGCGTTAGTGGTCGATCCTGTTTCGAAACACTGACTGTAGTTGTTTTGGTTTTTTGTGGTTCACCGTTATCTTCCGGTGTTTCTTCCTCGATATCCCGTACCTTATCAGGAAAAGTCTGAATTTCCATTGGTGATGACTTAAACCGGTTCATAACCATGGCCCAATTTTCCAGCTCTTCCTTGAAAAAACTGAGTCTTGCCTTTCCGGGGTGAAAATGGGATGGAACATCGTTACGAAAGGCTTTTCTGGTAAGTTCTAATGCGTCTTCCAATCCCAAAAAGTTTGCAGCTTGAACCGGAGTAAGATAATTTTTTTCTAAGGTGTAGATCCGAAAGTTAAATTCTTCTTTGAGCCACTGTTTTAACCAGTTGGGATGTGCTTCGTATAATTTATCCAAAAGCAAAATAAAATCCGGCTCATTTCTGGCATACTTTATTTGAGCTAGTCCAATAATGGCCTCCCGTTCCTGAGGATGCTTCTCCAGTATTTGCTGGTATAAAACTTCCGATTTATCAAATTCCTTACCCTTACGATAAGATTTTGCAAGTTCAAGCCAGGCGTCCAGTGAATCATCCACGTCACGGTATTTTTCATAATATTTCATCGCCTCTTCATAGCGACGAATTTTTTTGAGAGAGCGCGCCAGCCATTTATAAGTTATGCCATATCCGGGATTAATTTTGATCGCCTTACGAAGCGGATCTATTGCCTTCTTAAATTCTTCTGCTTCGTAATAACGGCGAGCCCAGTTTAAAATTACGAAGAATTGCAGATTTTTTGGAAGAGGGCCGATATCCTGCTTCTCTTTATAGAAATCAAAACCGGTAAAATCGAACAATCGCGGTTGCGTTTTTTTCTGTTTGGCCCCGTTTAACTCATTTAAAAACTTTTTAAAGTGGCCGTTTAATTTCTGCCGAAGCGATTTTTCATTGGTAATTTTTATTACGGGATTATCATCAATTTTATTTTTTTGTAGAAAATCAGAGTAGGTATGAGTACATTTTTGTACAACTTGTTCAGTGACCTCCGAAGGCTGCCGGGCGGAAACTTCCAATGAAAATTCGAATTCTTCATCTCTATTGGTAAAAAAGCCGATTATCTTCAATTTTCTCCGATCAACATTCCATCTCTTTATGTCTAATGCAATAAAATCTATCACTTGCTCACTCATACGCTATACCTCATTTAACAATATAATAACCGGATTTTGTATATATAATTACTTTTAAATCTCTTTGTTCAAAAATCTGAGAGAATTGGATATAATATTTTTTAAATGTTTGTGGATATTTACCCCTGACTCCCGTAGCATTTTCAGGAAATGATCAATTAAAATTCATTTTCTTCTATTTTGCTCAAAAAGTGTTAAAAGATCAAGAAAGTAATAATTTTTCTACTTAAAGTTGACTACGAATAAAAATAAATGATAAGTTAGCCGGTTGGGGTATCACGAATTCTTTTGGATTTAGATGATCCCCGTACCAGGTTTTTTAGATAATTATTGAAGAGACATCTTTCCAAAATAATTTTTGAGATTTGCGCTTTTATTAAGAATTGGTTTAATCTTACCTTTCGTGGAGGTAAGAATGGTGGTTACTCCAGGTCCGTGTCCCGATATGACGCTATTAGAATGGGCAATTATACCAATAGTCACTGCTCCTTCCCGGTAAATCCAGCCATGTGAAGCATCAGAATCAATAATGGCGACGATGTCCCCGAAGCGTAATGTGTTAAGATGGTATTTTTTTATCACATTTTTATCGAAAAGCTGAATGTCGTAATCGCCTGAATACGCTGAAGTAGCTCCAATTCCTGCTCCCATAATTTTTGCCGGCATCAGGTGCGTAACAGCAACCGAAATTGAGTTTTTGCTAGGCTTAATATCAAGTTTTTCAAGAAGACTCGGATCAATGTTCATCACCAGAATATCCGGATAATAATCTTCCAATCTTAATCCCGTGCCAAAAGTCTCGATGCGAATTGTTTCTCCGATATTTAGTTGATGCATAATTTCATTTTCAAAATCAATCATGACATGATCGATGCCGCCGTGCTTTCCGGTAACAAATCCTTCTGCTCCCTTTGCTTCTCCCGTGACAACCACGGCTCTGTTCCCGATACAGGCCAAAACATTTAAGGCAGCATTGGGAGAGTATTCCCCTGCAGATGGACCGGTATTACGGGTACTGACCCCCGGCTCCACATGGTCTGCCATCAGGTCAATGGCAGAGTCTCCGATGCGGAAGTTGTAAGTAATTCCGCCCACACTAGGATATACCTCAACTTTACCCTCTGAAGTAGTCACATAACCGGACTTGCGCAAGGTAGGATGCGAAATTTCTGCCATCACTGCCAACTTAACCAATTTTTTTGTGTTTAATTTCATATGTCTCTCTCAACTAGCGAATTCATGTTTACATGACTATACAAATAAGGCTAAATTATGAAAGGAATAATTTGCAATATGCTACTTCAGGCATTTCAAACAGTAATCAAAATTCCTGAAAATCAGGAACAACTGCAAAAAAATTTCGTGAAAATCAAATGACTTTATCTCACTTTTTAAATTTAAATTAAATTTAGCTACGAAACATAACAAATAAACCTGCCCGGAGATAGTTAAGAAAAATATTGTTAATATGTTTTACCCTTACTTTCCACAATAAATTATTGAAATCTGCTATTGAAATATTTTAAGATAAAATTAAACGTGCTGCTTAGTCTTGTCTTATTGACTATTGTAGTTCATGCTCAATCTCTTACTGAAACACATCTGCCAGTCAATATTTGCGGTACCCCCGCAAGCAGTGATGTTAATGTACAATCAATTTTAGAAAATTTAAAAAACAATAATTTTCCGGAATATCAGCGTCTGATACGCATGGATCAGCAAAGGCAGGCCTTTAATGAAAACAGGGTAAATCAAAAAGAATTTTGGGCATTGAATCTGGAAAATTTTTCAGATCCTTCCTTTTATTTAATCACTGCCACGTTGAGAAAAACGGGCAACAAGGTAAAAATATGGGTGGAAGATAGCAGCTGGGATTCATCGTTTGTTACACAAACCGAGGTAGATGCCATTTACGAAGCATTGGAAATTTCCACCTCCCCCACCAGCCTCGATCGCGACAAAGGGATTGTTGAAATAGAAAATCTTCTTTTCGGTGATCCCCCCAATAAGGATGGGGACGGTATCATTGATTTTTTGATTCTGGACATTAAAGACAGTTTTGATCCCGATGAAGGAAATTTTTCTTTTATCGCCGGCTACTTTTTTCCGGTTGACCAGCAAAATAAATCGGCCAATCAATTTAGCAATGAAATGGACTTGCTTTATCTGGATTCAACTCCGGGAATTTTTTATGATGAGAATCGGGGAACCGCAACGGTTCTTTCCACAACTTCTCATGAACTTCAACATTTGATACACTATAATTATGATATAGATGAGGAAGATTGGTTAAATGAGGGATTATCCGAAATTGCCAGCCTCTATTGCGGCTACGGAATTTCTTTTCCCTATCTTTATCTAAAGAATACCAATATTGCACTCATGAGTTGGTCAGACGAAGTATCTGATTACTCAAGAGTTAATCTCTGGACACTTTATGTTTCGGAACAAGTTGGGCTTGATTTTATTAAGAATTTGGCCCAAAATTCATTAAATGGAGTATCTGCCTATCAGCAGTTATTACCCTCTTTTACCAGCCTAAATTTTGATGATGTTTTTAAAAATTGGACTATTGCGAACTATGTTAACAATACCGCCTTCGATGATCGCTATGGATATCAGAATTTTCTGGCAAAAGGTTACCGAGCGGCTGATACTGAAACAATATATCAATTCCCGGATTCCCGCGTAATATCTCTTGAAAAGTACGGCACCCAATATCTACGATTCCGTGGTGATGATACGCTGGAAGTCAATTTTTCTAATTTACCTCAGGGTTCTTCATTCCTTAAAAACCCCTTGACTCAATTCGAAATAATTCCGCTTCAGTCCGCCTTTTTTAGTACTCCGGATTTTTCAATAAATGATGAATATATATTGGTTTTGGGGAACGGGAATCAATCGAATCTTTTTACCATGAATTCACTTTCACCCTATTCGCTGACATATTATAAAGAAGAAGCCTATGATGATTACCAGGCGGACGGCACCCTAGTTATCAATGGTTCTGCTGCAAACAAATTTATTGTTCCAGTGGCTGGATTGAAGCTGGTAAAGATTAAGTTTTTAAACAGTTTTTCAAATACCCCGGTAAGGCTCCAAATTTATGATCAAGCAGGAGGGTCTGTTGGTTCACCATTAATTGATCCAATTGATACCACACTGGCTTATCAGGACGCCTGGGTCGAAGTTTTGCTGCCAAAGCCTCTTTCCGGTTTGCAGGGTGGACAAACGATTTATGCGGCTGTTGAATATCTCTCAAACGGAAGCGCCATAGGTTATGACCGTAATGCAGAGGGGGCGGGAGTGTCGTTTGTGAATACCGGCAGTGGCTGGCGGCCAATAAGTAGCTCTGAGCTTGATGGTGCATTGATGATTCGGATTGTTTTTGAGGGGAATCTGGTTGAATCAGGAGAAATATTGGTTGAGACCCCTGTCGCATTCCTTTATCCCAATCCCTCCAGGGGTATTCTTTATCTCAACGCCGAATTGAATGGTCCTGGTGAACTTCAAGTAGTCTTGTTCGATATCCTTGGAAGAAAGGTCGGGGAATTATATCAAAATTTTCCCAACGCAGGGAGCTACAATTCAATCCAATGGGATGCGGCAAACGGGCTCGACAGGGATCTTGCTAACGGTGTTTATATCTCACGAATTTCTTTCAAAAATGTCGCCACCGGTGAGAAATATATGCTGGGCTCACAGAAGATTTTTATTCTAAAATAATTTGAGTTGATCCAATCCTGCGTAAACAGCCCCGGGATTGGTTGCATGAATAGTGAAAAATCCCATCTCATCTGCGGTAATAATGTTCTCATAGGTATCATCAACAAACAGGCATTTGTTTGGGGTTGTCCCTAATCTTTCAATCATGTCCTGGAAGATTCTTTTATCGGGTTTTCTCAGGCCAAGATCAAATGATAAAAAGTAATGTTTAAAATCTGAGATGAACGGGTAATTTTGAACACAAAAATTCCAGTGAAGCGGATCGGTATTCGAACATATTGAGAGAATAAAGTTGGAATTTAATTTTAGAACTACGTCCTCAATTCCGTCCTTCGGCTTTCCGATTACTTTATTCCAGATGGATACAAAATCTGGGAAGTCCAATCCAAATTGGAATGTGTCATTTAATTTTTGATAAAATTCGTCCGAACTGTATTTACCGGACATGTAGTCGTAGTGGAATTTCGAGAGAAAAAATTCAGCAACTTTATCTTTGTTTTTTTTACAAAGATGCTTGAATTCCTCCATTACTTCCTTTGGATGAATATTGACCAGTACATTTCCTAAATCAAATATGATATGTTTAATCATTCTTTCCTCATCTCGCACAAGTTTGGGCTCGTCCGCCATCAATGCTATGGGTAGCACCGGTTATCCACTCTGCCTCGTCCGAGGCAATAAAGGCGATCAATTTTGCGACCTCTTCCGGAGTTCCAACCCGTCCGATCGGATGGGTGGTTTTACTGTGTTCTAAGAATTTTTCATATTTCTCGTCGGACATACCACTTCGTTTATGCAGATTGGTTACCACAACTCCTGGATTAACCGTATTTACCCTAATCTTTTTTGGCGCTAAATCCAATGCGGCACATCTGGTTAATTGATCCAATGCGGCTTTACTGATGCAGTATGAAAAAACTCCCGGAAAGGAGCGTAAACCCGCCACAGACGAAATATTCACAATATTCCCCTTTGTTTTTTCCAAATGAGGAATCGCAAGCTGGATTAAATGAAAAACCGATCGCAGATTAATGTTCATCATCCGATCAAAATCATCTAATGTGGTGCTCTCAATGGTTTCCAATCCAATTATACCGGCTGCATTCACTAAAATATCCAATTGTCCGAATTCCTGAATGGTTTTATCAATCAGCGACTTTCTGAAAGCAGAGTCCGTTAAATCTCCCGCCAGATAACGTACCTTGGTATTCTCATTCTTCAGTATGGCATGCAATTCTTGAGGCGTATCAAGCCTTCGTCCTGTTAACATCAAGTTGGCACCGGAGTTATAGAAAATTTTTGCAGTTGCTTTTCCGATGCCGCTTGTTGCACCGCTGATGATAGCTACCGTGTTTTTGAACTGGATCTGCATTTTTACCCCTTATTGTTATTCACTAGGACAAAACTTCTAAAATTGACCCCTCAAACCCATGCGGTTTGTTGATACTTCGTTCTTAAAGTTTCTGAATAAGTCGTACCGTTAACGGGTTTTAAGACTATTTCGGGTCAATCAATTCTGAATAATTGAGATTAAAAAGTAGGACTAAAATTGAAAAATAAAAAGTATTTATCGTTTTTTTTCACTTTGATATTCTCTGAATCTCTTTCTACTATAGATAACTCCTTCAAGCGAATAGACTAAAAAAGAAATCCAGACCAGGCTAAATCCTACTAATCTTACTTGCGGAAATTCTTCATTGTAAATGTGAACACCGATGAGAAGTTGCATTGTTGGTGCCAGATATTGCAGCAATCCCAATGTCGTTAAGCTTACATTTCTTGCTCCATAAGCAAATAGAAGCAGTGGTATAGTTGTTATTAATCCAGTCGAGGTCAGAAGAATTCGAGTGATTGTGGATCCTTGAATAAATGAGGACGTACCTTGTGCATCAAGAAAGATTACAGTTATAACGGCAGGGGTAAGCAGGATACCCATTTCCAGTGATAAACCCTCCAATGATCCCAATTTTGAGGTCTTTCGAATCAAGCCGTAAAAGCCGAAGCTAAAAGCCAGTATCACTGAAATCCAGGGGAATTGACCATATTGAATGGTTAAATACAACACCCCGGAAAAGGCAATAAGAATTGAGATCCATTGAGCAATTCGCAATCGCTCCCGCAAAACAATCACCCCAAGAAAAACGTTTACCAGTGGATTGATAAAATACCCAAGACTGGTTTCAACAATATATCCGGAATTAACCGCCCAGATATACGTAAGCCAATTTACGGCGATTAAGATGCCACTTACAATGAACGGGAGTAATAACCTATAATTCTGTTTTAAAAGAAGCATCCAGTTCCATTGTTTCCTCCAGAAAAGTAGAATGGAAATAAATAGAATTGACCAGATAACTCTATGACATAGAATTTCATACGTGGGAACCGACGCCATGGACTTCCAGTAAAGCGGGAATACGCCCCATAAAAAGTATGCGGAGATAGCGGCTAGAACTCCCTTATTCATGCAACTAGAATCCTTAAACTAGTTTGAAAAATCTTGCTGAGTTTTAAAAATCAATTACTATTTCCTTTATATTGTTCTGATTAATAATTTGAAAATACGCAAGAGAAACGCTTAATTTAGTGAATATTCTGTTAGATTTGGCATCTATCTTTAAAAAATGCTAAACCATAAGTTAACAGGAGAGAATGCAATTTATATTTGAACTAAAAACTACTATTCTGGATTTCGGAGAGCATTATGAAAAATGATTTTAGTCTTTTGACCATCTTACCGTGGAATTTCTTATGATTAATCTCATTTATTAAAAAGGACAAGAAATGAGTGTCGATATTGGATTGGAAAAACTGGTTTTGCAGGATTTTTCAATTTTAAAATCACGTCGAATCGGTTTATTATGCAACCAGGCTTCAATTGACAAAAATTTTTCCCATGCCATTGATGCCTTTCTGAAAGCACATCAAAAGAATATTATAAACTTCAATTCTGTGTTTGGACCGCAGCATGGGTTGTGGGGACACACCCAGGACAATATGATTGAATGGGAGGGAGGATTTAAGGACACCAAAACCGGACTCAAAATCTTTTCGCTGTATGGTAAACATCGTAAACCAACGGAGGAAATGCTTGATGACACTGACACTCTGGTGGTCGACTTGCAGGATGTGGGAGCAAGATATTACACATTTATATGGACCATGGGGCTTTGCATGGAAGCATGTTCTGAATATGGGAAAGAAATCGTAGTACTGGATCGCCCAAATCCCATTGGCGGAACTCAGATGGAGGGTCCAATGTTGAATAAAGGCTTCCGCAGCTTTGTGGGATGGCATTCCTTGCCGGTGCGTCATGGACTTACCATAGCTGAAATTGCTCAATACTTTAAACGGCGGTTCTATCCGAAATTATCATTGCAAGTTGTTGCAATGGAAGGATGGAACCGAGACATGTATTTTGAGGATACCGATCTGCCGTGGGCAGTGCCGTCTCCCAATATGCCTATTCCTGAAACTGCTTTGCTCTATCCTGGTATTTGTTTGCTGGAAGCAACCAATATCTCGGAAGGCAGGGGAACCACCCGTCCCTTTGAAATTTTTGGTGCACCCTGGATGGACAGCGATAAATTTGCAAAAATAATGAATAAGAAAAACCTTCCCGGAGTAGTTTTTCGCCCGTTTCAATTCCAACCCACCTTTAATAAATATTCTGGTGAACTGTGTGAGGGGTGTTTTATTCATGTCACCGACCGCAAAAGCTACAAACCATTCTATATGGCTATTACGCTAATTACCGAGGCTCATAAACATTGCCGGGGAAACTTTGGCTGGAAAAAACCTCCTTATGAGTATGAGTATGAAAAAATGCCATTCGACATATTGGTTGGGAATAACTGGTTGAGAAAGATGATTGAGAGAGATGATACTGTCAGCGATATGGAAACACGATGGTCTTCGGAACTGCAGGAGTTCTTGCCAACAGTCAGTGAAAATTATCTTTATAAATAACTCAAATATTAATCTAAAACCGGTGGGATTTTCTTGGTTACACTTCTATTCCGTTGTGAGATAGCGATCCCCGAAAAAATTAACAGCATACCAATAACAGTTCTAACGGCAATTCTCTCTCCGAAGAACAGCCAGTCGGCAATTAATGCGACAACAGGTGTGATATAAATGATAAATGAAATGGTAATAGCGCTGACCTTTTTTAATAACCAGTAAAACATGACGAAGGCCAAAGCAGAGCCAAATAATCCTAGATAAAGTACTGCTGTCATTACCTTGAGACTGATCGTAATATCATCCACTTCGCCGCTCAGAATGGACATTGCCAGTAATGACAACACTCCCCAAACCATTTGATGAAGTGACAATGGTACGGCATTTACGTGATGGAGATGTTTTTTCACAATAATGGTCGAAAGGGCAGCTGAAATTGCACTGATGATGATGGCGATTACTGCTAACATAACCAAAAAATTAAAATTGGTCTTGAAAAGCTGTTCGTAAAATATGATTAACACACCACTAAATCCAATAACCACGCCGGCAAATTTATATCGGTTAAACAACTCATTCTTGAAAACAAAATTGGCAAAGATACTCACAAACAGAGGATAGGTTGCAAAGAAAATAGCAGTTACTCCTGCACTGAGGTACTGTTCTCCCCAATAGATTAATCCGTAATCGAAGGAATAGAGAAGAATGGCACTTATGAACAGAGGTTTAAAATCTGATTTTGTTAATTTGAGGGTCGTTCCTTTGAACCGTGCATACAGAAAAAGGAATATTACTGCGACGATGAACCTCATCGCCGCCCCCATAAATGGAGGAATTCCTTCAATGGTTACCTTGATAGCCAGCCAGGTAGTTCCCCAGATTATTGATAGCAGGATAAAAACAAAAATCTGCATAGTAAATTTATCTGTCCATTCTCCGGAATAATTTCCAGTTATTTTGTTTCAAATTTTCAAGATCTTTTAACCCATTCTGGCTTTCCACATCATTACATATCTCAAAGGGAATCAGCAAAAAGAACAAAATAGTATCTTATCGGTGAATTTCTAATCTTACGGCTTTTTGAGAGAAATTGTTTTTGTCGTAATGGGAAAATTAACACGATAAAAAATAAACTTAGAAAGATGCATACTCCAAAACAGGCCGGTTCTTAAACTGCTTTTGTTCTCGGATGAATATTTCTATATTTTGCTGAGTCATCATCTGTATTCAAAGCAGGTTAACTATATGGTTGAAATTTTCCTAATTCGACATGGAGAAAGTATGGGGGATCGGGAAAATTTATTTCGTGGAAGACATGATTTCCCGTTAAATTCAAATGGGATTGCACAGGCTCATTGTTTGAGGGGAAAGCTGCAAAATATCGTTTTTGATACAATTTTATCCAGTCCTTTAAAAAGAGCCTCCCGGACCGCTGAAATTATCTCCGGCGGAAGAACCAAAATAATTATCGAAGAAGAGTTTACAAATATCGCTTTGGGCGAGTGGGAGAACAAGCCGCAGGAATATATAAAAGAGAATTTTCCACATTTATGGTATTTATGGAAAACGGAACCTGAAAAATTAAGTATTCCAGGAATGGAAACTCTGAATGATGTACAAAAACGATCTTTTAATGCGCTGCAGTCCCTCATCTGCAAGTTTGAACAGGGACGAGTTGCCATAGTTACTCATCGAACAGTTTTAAAACCTTTGATTGCAGGTGTCTTGAATATTCCCGAACCTTATTTTTGGAAAATTCATGTGGATATTGCCGCTTATTCAATAGTAGAATATAGGAAAGAAAGAGGCTTCACCATTACATTGTTGAATGAAACGGATCATTTGGAGAAGTTTATCCGGGAGGATATTGCCTGAAGATTTCATTATTATTCGAGCTAAGATAGACCATTTTAACCGCGTAGCGATCTGAATAAGTGCCTGAAAAATTTAAAAAGAGATAATGATGAAAGGTTGTTTTGGGGTTCATCTTTATCAAACCTACTCGAGAGAACTTTTGGGAAAACCATATTTCCAGAATTTTCTGCAATTGATTACAACCAGGATTCATAGACTTAACCATGAAAGATAGTGAAAAATATTGGTGGGGAATTGTTGCAGCATTTGTAATTCTCATTTCTGTTCTTCATTATTCAACACCCACGATGAAATGGCAGTATCATCTCATCTATATGCAAAGCTATTTTATTCCTATTCTAATTGCGGCTTTTAAGTTCAGAATAAGAGGAGGACTGGGTACAGCCATAGTTGTCAGCATTATCTATTTACCGCACGTCATGCTGCACTGGGGTGGATTAATTGAAGACAATTTGATGCGCTTCCTTCAAATTGGACTCTTTAATATTATCGGTTTTTTGACCGGAATGCTCGCGGAGAAAGAAAAGGAAGAAAAAGACCGCTATCAGAAGGTGGCTATGGAATTGAAATCTTCTTTGGATAAATTAAACAAGCAATCTGAAAAATTATCTGAAACGGAAAATCAGCTGCGCCAAGCAGATCGACTTTCAGTTATTGGTGAATTAACATCGAGTTTGGCACACGAAGTCAGAAATCCCTTAGGCAGTATTCGAGGAACAGTTGACATTTTAAAAGAGGAATTACCGCAGGAATATAAAAATAAAGAATTTTTTTCGATCCTAATTGAAGAGACTGAACGGCTAAGCAACGTAGTTGAAAATTATCTGGGATATGCAAAAAAACAAAATTCGCTATCCATCCGTTACGATGCCAACGACGTTGTTCAGAGCTCCAAAACCCTTCTGCTGAATCAGGCAAAGAAAAATGGAATTAATATCAACATGAAATTGTTTGATTCCCCTGTTTATCTTGATGGAGATCCGAATGAGCTGCGACAGGTAATTGTGAATATCATCTTAAATGCTATTCAATCCGTGTCCAAAAATGGGGAGATAAATATTCAGGGAGAAACAATCACTGATACTCTCCCGAATCGAGCAGACAAATACTCAAATGACGACCAAAAAATGTGGTATCGTATTTCAATTCAAGATACAGGGTCAGGTATAAGTCCTGAAGAGCTTGAAAATATATTTAAACCTTTTTATACAACAAAAAAAAGTGGGACCGGCTTGGGTTTAAGCATTGTGAAACGTATTGCGGATGACAATCATTGGAAATTAGAAGTAAAAAGTGCAGTTACCGAAGGAACTATCTTTACTTTGTATGTTCCATTTAAAAACTAGTATTCTTATTAGTTTACGACTAAATATAATGCGCAAAACTTTTGATATGAAATGACGAACTTTCTATGAAACGTATTCTTTTAATTGATGATGATATTAATCTGGCAAAAGTGATTGGTTATCAATTGCGTAAAAATGGATTTGAGGTTGTAACCTCTAATAGTGGGCGTGATGGTCTCAGGATATTCAACGAGCAAAAGTTCGATATCGTAATAACTGATATTCAGATGCCCGGAATCACCGGGATAGACCTTCTTGGCGAGGTGCGTCGCCAGGATAAGGATGTTGTCGTTATCATCATTACAGCGTATGGCAGTATCGAGAATGCTATCGAGGCTTGTCGTCTTGGCGCGGATGACTACCTGACCAAACCGTTTGGGCAGGAACAGCTGATGTTCGTCATCGAAAAAGTCCTCCGGCTGCGTGAACTTCAACAGGAAAATTCCCAGCTTCGCCGGCAGCTGCAGGGGAAATATCGGTTTGAAAACATGATTGCACGCAGTTCAAAAATGGAAGATGTGATGAGGTTTGCCGGACAGGTAGCACAAAGTAATGCCACAGTATTGATTTTAGGTGAGAGTGGAACCGGGAAGGAATTGATTGCCAAAGCGATCCATTTCAACAGCCCACGAAAAGATAAACCTTTCGTTACCGTGAATTGTCCATCCATACCGGACAATTTGATGGAAAGCGAGCTGTTTGGTCATGTGAAAGGTGCTTTTACAGGTGCTATAAGGGATCGAAAAGGAAAATTCGAGCTTGCCGACGGCGGTACTATTTTTTTGGATGAAATTGGCGATTTAAAAGAAGATGTTCAGGCAAAATTATTACGAGTACTCCAAGAACGAGAAATTGAACGGCTTGGAGAGTCTCATCCCATAAAAGTTGAGGTTCGGGTAGTTGCTGCAACAAACAAAGATCTCGATAAACTTGTTCGGAAGGGTAATTTTCGAGAAGATTTGTATTATCGGCTTAGTGTTGTCCCCATAACCATTCCTCCGTTGAGGGAACGTAAAGAAGATATTCCTTATCTTGTTGAGTTTTTTATCCAAAAGTATGGCGAAGGTAGATCCCTGGAGGTGGACCCGGCAATTTTTCCGGCGCTGCAAAATTACGATTGGCCGGGCAATGTGCGTGAGCTGGAAAATGCAGTTGAAAGGGCGCTTGCGCTTTCTCAAGATGATGCGATCTCATCTGTGAGCTTACCAACGCAAATTTTTACTTCAGATAAAAACGCAGATGAAATGAATCTGAATATATCTGACGCTGATTTATCGATGGAAAAATTTGAGAAGAAATTGATTGTGGAGGCATTAAATAGATCCGGTGGAAATCGTTCTGAGGCTGCCAGGTTATTAAAAATCCCCCGACATGTGCTTTCATATCGCCTAAAGAAATATGGAATGAATTAATCACTGCATTAAATATTCTTTGGCGGTTACGTTCTCCGGATCCAAAATAAGAATATCATTAAACACTCGAACTGCTGCAGGAATATCTTCCTGAAAATGCTTAAGCAGAGCGTATTCGGTTAAAAAAGAAACGTCAATTGGATATATTGCCAGCATTTTAAGGACAATCGATTCTGCATTATCATATTTTTTTTGCATCCGCAAAGCGAAAACAAGCCGCAAATTTGCATAGTAGTTGTAATAATCGATATTCAATATTTGGAATGCCTCCTTCTCCACCTGTGAATATCTGTCTTGAGCGAGCAAAGGAAGTAGATGTCCCAATTTTGCTTCGATTGAATAGGGTGAAATCTTAATTGCATTTTCATATTGTTCCAGAGAATTGGCATAATTTTTATTTAAATAATACAACCACCCCAGTCGTAAATTTGCGGTGTATCCTTCGGGGTATGCCTTATAGACCGGTAATAATGCTTTAATGGCGTCCACATAGTTTTCCATTTTTTCGTAATTGTATGATTTATAATAGGCATCCTGGATTTCCTCATTTGTCATTCCAGATAGACTGATAGAAAGGAAGAAGAACAATATCAGACCGAGCTTTTTCATAATCTTGTTCCCTAACATTTGATTCATCATCTTATAAATAGCATTTTTTTTGCAGTTCTAACGTGCTTTGTTTTGAGTTGATAATAATACACTCCCGAGGGTCCGACAACATTTTGATTGTCGGTTCCGTCCCATTGAAAAGAGTAAGTTCCTGAAGGTAATTGACCGCTAACAAGCTTTCTTATAACCTGTCCTATTGCATTATAAACTGACAGTGTTACCTCAGATTGTTGAAAGATATCAAATTTGATTATCGTTCGGGGATTAAACGGATTGGGATAATTTTGATACAATATTAATTTTTCCGAAATATGTTTGTCCTTCTGTGAAGTTTCCAGTGCGGTTTCCAGCCCACTTTCGATAACAATAATGTGGGGTTTATTTATATCCAGCGAGAAAGATCCCATCACTAAATCTGATCTGTTATTATTATCTGAATCTCCAATGGCAATTTTGGATATCTTAAATAACTCTCTGGACTTATTGGTGTCGGAAAATATTTTATAAACACTATAATCATTGGGATCTGTAATATCGCCGCCAATATACTCCCAATCAAACAGATGACTTTGAGTCGCATTAGTATCAGTGGCAGCGACATAGATATCGAGCCCGTCCTGAGGCAGACCGACAGGGGAATCAGCATTACCGATTTTACATTGTGTGAGGCTATATCCGCCATTGCTTTTATAATCGTAGAGTAAATGAAAATTATCTTCAAAAGTTATCCGGCTGACATCACCAGTATTGGTCACGATCCAGAAGTGACCCGCAGAGGAAGTCAGGAATAACTCATTTATTCCGTCATTGTCCAAATCGCTTTCGGCAGCTCCTTCGTTACTAAATGCAAGCGGCTCAAATGTCAAGAAGAGATCATTAACTTTCTGATAAATATCTTCAGCAATGTTTTCAAAAATAACCAACCGATTATAATTCCACTCTATCACGATAATTTCCTTAAAACCATCCCGATCCAGGTCGGTGGATGAGGCAGTGTAACTATAATAACTCAGGGTCGTATTATCATCCATTTCCGCATGCCAAGATGGATTACTTAGATCGGTTCCATCCATCAGTTCGACAATCATTAAGTGGCTAGCTGGTGGGTCGTTGCTATAAAAGGACAAAATTAATTCCGGTGTCGGGTCTGAGTCTAAATTAGCGACCTTTATCGTACATGCCTCTTCAATGCCGTTGATTTGATTCATATTCCATGTGGCTGTTGGTTGAGCTGGAAATTGAGAAGTGGTTGTATCAAATTCGAAGACATATAATCCATTCTGGCCGGCAAGGCAGTCATTTAGGATAATAATTTCCGGAATATTATCCAGGTCCAGATCCCCCGTGGTAATTGACGAATAGTTATAATCACTGAGATCCAAATTATTAAACCAGTAGTACCACACAATTTGAAATGAATCGTTGCCAGTAGATTCATACAATATGGCATCATTGCCAAAGGAACCGCTCCATGAACTGCTCAACAAGAATTCTCCAAGGTTATCCGAATCAAAATCAAATATACCATCCAGAGACCAGACCACGCCGGTTGGCGTTAAACCACCATTTCCCCAAGGAATGTCTTCCCATTTTTTATAAAATGAATTTGAGTAATTTTGTGCGTCTATTGAAGATATCCATAATAGTATTATGTAATATGCAAGATGCTTAATTAATTTTTCTCCGAAATAACTGCACAGTAATTTTTATTTATAATCTATCCTAATATCTATAGTGAAAAACCTGTAATTAGAACAACACTTGTTGATTTCACAATTTCATCAAGCCCCAATTCCTTGAACCGGGCTCTTGAAATCTTTATTTTAATGGAGGCTTTGTTGCTGAGGCCGAATTTAATTGTGCCACCATAAGCTCCCAAATGCCGTTCAGCAAGATTATAGACCACAAATCCATTATTTTGAACAGCAAACAGCTGATAACCAATCCAAAAGAATGCTTCCATAGTAAATTTTTTGTAATAATAGAATAAGGACTGCTCTATCGAGGGAAATTGTGTCTCTCCAAAGCCAGCTTCCTCTGATAAGTTTATATAGTGACCTCTAGTCTCCGCATAAAAACTTCCAGACTGATAGTAATTACCAAAATTAAAGCCAAAAGTCGCTGTAATCTGTACAGCCTTTAAATTCGGTGCATAATTGTTATAAAACGACCCATAAATATCGATGCCAGCATTGTAAATATTACTCCGGTATCGTTTGACTCCTCCGAAGACAATGATGGCGTTATTTGTAAGAGAGTCATCTGTAATTATGGTATGAATACCAGCGCGTAATTGTAAATTCAACAACTGAAAATTGTTGTACACAGCTGTGAGATCTAGCTGGTTGATTTTGAATTCATTGAATCTAATAACCTCCTCGCTTACCTCTAAATCTCGTGTACCAAAATTTATTTGTGTAAAGTCTGCTCCTGCTTCGAATGAATGTTTTAATCCGACACCATAATATCCATATATTCCAAACACACCTGTATACTCCTTCTGGAAGGCATTCTCGAAGTTGATATATGCAATGTAGGGAAGTAAATGGACCTCTTTTAAGGTTTGAGAGAAAATAACTTGTGGTATAACCAGACAGAAACTAATTATTAGTTTTCTCAATGTCGACTCTCCTGATGATTAAATCGTTTACTTGAATTGAATTGAAACCCGCAAATTTGTCTAACTCTATCTGTGATTTTCCCCTGAATTTCATAAAAGTAGAAGAAAACTCACCCTCAATCAGATCTTCCCTAACAAAAGTTCCCTTATATGTGATCTTATTCAAACGGTGAGAGAAGGAAGCCAGGAAAAGTAGAAATCCCTTTTTGATGCCTCCCACAACAGTACCTACTGGAATGTAATCAACCCACTGCAATTGTGATTTATGGCTGAGAGGTATTTTGGGGAGTGCCATAAAAATTGCTTTCAGATAGCTGTCATTTCCTTCGACCCGATAGAAATAGAATGTTCCTTCGTATTTCCCAAAATACAATTTGCCTTTACCTGAATCGAAGAAAAATGTGCCGTCAGGAGCCATTTTTACCGTTAAATCAAACTGGTCAATCTGCCTATCCTTTTCGAAAACATGAAAGAAAAATTTCTGATCTAATATAAATGATAATTTCATATCGAGACTTTTGTCGTTAAAAATCGGCTCAATAACCTCATCCTCTTCAGGTAATTGATTCGACAAAAATTGATTATTGGATGTGTAACTCACAAAACTGAAGGGTAGGGTATATGAGCCAACCTCTTCGGTTGCCTGAACCTGAACATGGATATGAGGTTGCGGAGAGTAGCCGGAGTTTCCACACAATCCAAGTTTTGATCCTTTCTCCACCCAGTCACCTTCTTTAACACTTATAGAATCTTTAACAAAGTGTGATAATTCTACGTAATAACCGCGTTGATCATAAATAATGACCAGATTTCCCCAATTATTGGTTTTATCCACCTCGTTGATTGGATTATCCGGGAGTGCATCAATTACTTTGACAACTCTTCCTCGCACCGGAGATAAAACAGGTTTCTTAAAGGCATAATAATCCTCTAATGTTAGAACTTTATTTGCGAAAGTATTTCCATCCTTATCGGTTATCACAAAATCATATGCATACCGCCAGCTTCCTTTATGTGTCCATTTGCCATCAAATGCCTGCCAAACCGTCCATTTTCCCGAGAAGGGTAGTTGGAGGGTTCTCTCGGTGCCTTTAAATCGGTTGGCAGTTGAGATAAAATAATCGAGTGATTCCTCAGGACTTTCCTTCACAAATCGGGTCATCATGGGATAATTTGTTAATCCTAACATATAAATAAATGCAAAAGAAACAAGATTAAACGGTAACGCAAAGGCAGGGATTCCATAAGTAGACCAAAAAACCTCTACCGATTTTAAAATCATGGTTGATGTAGCCACGGCAAAGAATGTAATGATATATGTTTTAATGGAAGGGATAAGAAAAATCCCTCCGATTGCTATGGCAATCCAGATATAATTAAAGTGATTTAAGTTGGTGAAAGCTTGTTGATATGAACCGATGAGTGCAGCAGTAATAAATGTACCGGAATAATATCCCAAAATGACCAATAGAAACAGTATTCTTGAAGAAAATAGGATTACAAGCAGCACAATAATCCCTGGAATAACATGGGGAAGAAACAGTATAGCACCTAATGATTTTAAAAAACCTGTTATCCACATAGGGAAATAAAATTCAAGGTTGAACGTCAGGCGCGGGTACAATCCGTCTACAAAAAGATTTGAATATTGTGATGAAGCAAGATATGCCAGTGAACTGACAATCACAAAAGGCAGACTTAGAATTGGAATTTTTAGATAATAGGAAAATATGCTGTTAATCATGATGGTTAGAATAAATGTCAAAATACCGGCGATGATGATAAAAAAAATAGTCAGTGGAGTGATTCTAAAAAGATAACCGATGGATAGACCCACCAAAAGTGTATTGTAGGTATAAAATCCTGATTTGAGATACTCTTTGTCCATCTTAAGAAAATTGGCAAAGAGGTAGGCTGCAATAACAGATATCACACCTCCAAGAGCGACATTTGGATTGATAAAGGACATGACGGTAAGTAAGAAACCCAGCCATATACCTTGGATAAAAAATATTTCTGAATAACTGTTAAAAATCGCCCTGAGGTGTTCTCTCATGTCAACTGTTCAATCTACGCAAATCATCAGGTTTAGATCTCTTTCGGAATTAATGGGAGAATTTAGAAAGATATATTAAACCAAAAAAATTTGACTATTTTAATTTTAAACGTTCCGGTAATTTTTCACGGCAGTCAATATCCTCTAATGTTTCCGCCTCTCTAATAACCTCGATTTTTCCGTTATTGTCAATCAATACTACATTTGGTCTGTATTCGATAAACTGCATCCATTGCGTGTTATTATAGGCGCCAACCGGTGAAAATATTAGCCTCGTACCCCTTTCCAGTGCAGGAAGCAGAACGCCCTCATCGATAACATCAATGTTCATGCATAGAGGACCATAAATAATGGAAGGTTCGTTTGCCCCGGACACTTCGCCATCAATTTCCACCTTAAATTTATACCAGAAGGATGTAAAAAGATTATTCACACCTGCGTCTGTAATATATGCTTTCCGACCATCGGGAAGACGTTTAGAAGCGAACAGTGTTGTGATAAGAAATCCCGCTTCATCGATAATGGCCCTGCCGGATTCGAGCATTAGTTTGGGAAAATCATTGGGTCGGAGTACTTTGTACAATACATCAGTAATTTGCTCGGCATAGGTATCCAGGGTTGGGATCCCGACATCCGGGGGAAGATAGGTCCCTTTCAATTTTATTTTGGAAGGAAACCCACCACCGATATCAAAATATTCCATCTTAAAGTTGAAATTATCTTCAATGTCATAGCCAAACTGAACCATTTTTGAGATTTCATTAACATACGCATCCGGCTCTAATATAAAAGTGCCGATGTGGCAATGAAGTCCATTCAGAATGAGTTTTCCGCCTGTTGCCAACCGTTTTACAGCATCCATAGCCTGCCCTGATTCCAGATTTAAGCCAAATCTTGACCATTGAGGATAGATACCGGTATCCATATTTATTCGCATACCCACTTTTATTTTTTTCTTCAGCTTGTTGGCAATCGATTCAAGATCATATATTTCATCAAAGTGATCTATATTTATCATTGCACCTTCTTTTATTGCTTTTTCCAGTGCAGGTATGGATTTGTGAGGTCCGTTAAAAATGATATTCTTACCTTCAACTCCTAGTTTTCTCGCTTTATCGTATTCCATCTCCGATACAACTTCCGCAAGAGCCCCTTCCTGATGCATTACCGCACAAATAGCCTGCAAATAGTTGGTTTTATAAGACCAACCAAATACCACATTTGGGTACCTGCTTGAAAAAAGCTGGTAGAGGTCCTGATATCTTTTTCGAATGGTTTCCTCTGAAAAAACGAATAGAGGGGAACCGAATTTGGATACCAAATCATCGATTGAAATCCCATCAATTTCTTTTCTGATATTTCGTGCATAAAGAGGACTATATCCAAATTTGTTCATCATGCCTGTCTGTAACTTATTAATAACAGGTTTTTCGTATTTCATTTTACTTTTCTCCCTTGGTGGAAATCAACTGAAAGGGTTCCATATCGGTAATTAGTTCATAAGTATATCGAACGTATAATTTTCCTGCTGGATAATCCGCATTTTCCAGCAGAGGAATACCCATCGCCTTTCTGACTAAATTGGATGGCAAATTTATCCCGACTCCGGTCGCAAAAAAGCACCATGCCGGAAAGCGAGGATTAATTTCAATTAAATGTACTTCTCCCTCACTCACAATGCATTCCAGCTCAAATCCGCCTCTCCATTTATAACGTTGGATAAAGCTCTCTGCAGCCGTCAGCATGTCTTCATTTTTTATTGTAATACCTGTCCAAATTTTACCTGAAGAGGTTATCCACATTTTTTTTATTGCCACCAATCCCAAAGAATTTCCTTCTCCATCACCAACTCCAATTACATTCATTTCATCACCAGCCACCACCCTTTGGAGAATTACGGGATATCCCCATTCAGCAACGATGCTATTATAGTGACCCGTTGCTTCTTGTGTGGTATAAGCACGGTGGGCCTTGTAGAATGCTCCTTTTACCATGACGGGTAGTCCCAATTCATCCACTGCTTTTTCTAATTCGGTATAGGACGTAACTACCTTTGATGCTGGAAATTTTATATTTATTTTTTCAGCAACATCTATCAGTCGATCTTTACCGCGCAATCGAAATTGTTCCTGAGTTGGCAAGAAAGTTTGAATACCATTTGATGCCAGCTCATTCTGATACTTTATAAATAAAGGTAATTCTGCGTCCAGATTGGAAATGATAAAATCCAATCCATATTGTTTTTTTATATAATACAATCGTTCCAGATAGGCTGTTTGATCTCCTGAAGGGTACGGTAGGATAAAGGATTTGTCGATGAGCCAATCCATATAAATACCAGGCTCCATAGCATCGTAGGCAAGACCAAATATTTTGACATCAAGTTCCTTGTCCTCCTTCAAACTTCTTGCAACACCAACACCTGGCCCGGGATTATCCACCGCATTGATGCCGGTGATTCCGATTGTTATTTTACTCATATTTCCTTCCCATTATTGATGAAAAAAGAATTTGGGTCATTCTGTATTGTCATTAAAATTACATTAACCGATGGGTTTTTAAATGTGCGACAAAATCTATCACATCCCTCTCAGTGGTTTCAGGAGCATCCTCAAATTCTTTACTTAGGGCAACCACAATTTCTTCGGTCGATTTATTTTCTTTCAATTCTTGCAAGATAAATAACCCGGTAGAATTTACCGTAAAACTTTCACCTGTTGCGGGATCAAATATAAATCCTTCCTCGTTAATAGCCAGTTGATGCAATCGGCTCATAGTTGGATCTCCCAACATTTATTGATTCTGTAATATTTTTTTTTAGTAAAGGGGTATCAGAAAACGCAATATTTTAGATTAGATCTCTAGCAATTTTTGAACCATATGAGTTCAGCCTCTAACGGAGTTGAAGAATATTATAAATCCGAATAGCAATCATCTTTTTCAATATATTTCACGAATGATAATTTAATTTATCGATTGAATTTATTTTTTAAAAATGTATTAAAAAAATTTATTCTATCAATCGATTCATCATATTTTCTATTTTTCGTTGGTATAAAATCGCATCTTAATTAATGATAACCCTTCCCTGGCACTAACTTGACCGGTTTGATTGGTTAAAAAGGTGTCACGCAAACCAATTTTGCCAAAAGGAATCACTTATCTATCACCGATGTGTAGAATATTCTACAGCTTCTTAAAGAATATTCTTCAATTTTCATCAAAAGAGTTACAGACAAGTATTGAGTAAATTCTGATTGTCCGTTGATAAAATTATTTGTATCCCGTTAGAATTAAGTATTTCTCCTTAATTATAAAATTTATTTAATTGACATCATTTGGAATGGCATAAGAATTGAGCATATATGGTTGATGTAATAATAACCGGAACCCCAATTGATGGACTTAGGCAAAATAAATTACTCATTGATTAGTCTAATGATGATGGGATTGATGGGCGGAATTTTATTTTTCCCCGTTAATATAAAAAATCAGTATTCGTGTTTATATCACTGTTATTTGAGTCCATCCCGGAATGAGGTTATCACCTTCGATTTATTAGATACCGTTGAAATGGTTGAACCCGAGAATATCCGGACTATGTCCTCCCTGGAGGAAAGAAACCTTGAAGATATCCAATCTCGACTACTGGCGAATTATTTAGTGCCATATGGCATTCTTTGGTGGTTAAGCCTGGGATTGCTGATAGTGGTTATTTACCTGTTAAGAATGAATCAAGCGGTAAAGAGACGTAATTTAATGGCCGGGAAATTAAACAAAAATTAGTTGCGCGAAGGAGAGCAGACTAAATGAAAACTTTGATTCTGATTACCCTCTTGCTGATGTTCATTACGGAGGGGCAATTTTCAATGGCACAGACAGAGATCGATCCATCTCAATTGCCCAAGAAAATCTCATCGAGTGATAGCCTACCGGTTCTTAATGAATCTGCAGATCTAAATGCATTTCTGACGTATGCTGCCATAAATAATCCGGATTTAAAAGCAGCGTATTATCGTTGGACAGCGGCAATGGAAAAAATATCTCAGGCACGTTCACTTCCCGATCCCCTGTTCAATTACGGTTATTTTATTCGCTCTGTTGAAACAAGGGTTGGCCCTCAGCGACATAGATTTGAGATCAGACAGACAATCCCATGGTTTGGTAAGCTAAAAGCCCAAGGTACCGTAGCCGAACAAGAAGCAAATGCATTGTGGGAAAATTATGAGGCGGTTAAATTGGGTCTATTTTATGCGGTCAAGAAAATTTATTATGAATTAGCTTATTTGAATCGCGCCCTGCTAGTGATGAATGAAAATGTTCAGCTATTAATTTACCTTGAAAATGTATTATTGTCGAAATATCGCTCCGGGATCGCTCCGCATTCCAGTTTGATAAAAGCTCAGGTCGAATTGGATAAACTGCAGGATCGTCTAAATAGCTTGAAAGATTTGCAAAAACCCGTCAGGGCTCAAATGAATAGTGTACTCAATCGTGACACAGATGCGCCAATCCCGGAGGTCCAGGAAATAAAATTGGATACCATACGATTCACTGATGCGCAATTGGTTGATTCTCTGGTGAGAAATAACCCACAGCTTAAATCCAGTAAATTTCGCATGAATCTTGAGAAAGAAACCATCCGGCTTGCAAAACAAAATTACATACCTGACATATCCCTGGGTTTGGAATATATTGACATTGGAGAGGCTTTAAATCCCAATATCATTGATAGCGGCAAGGATGCATTCGTTGCAAAAGTTGGCATTAATCTGCCAATTTGGTTTGGTAGGAATAAAGCGGCGGTCAGTGAAGCCAAAGCACGGTATATTTCTGCAAAGGAATTTCAGGCAAATCAGCGAAATGAATTGGTGGGTCGTCTGGAAGTTGTGCTTTACCAATTTCGTGAAGCAAAGCGCAAACTAAATTTATATGGCGGATTATTACTTCCACGTGCGGAACAGGCTCTCAATGTTACTCAATCTGCCTTTGAATCAGGGAAAGTTGATTTTCTGGATTTAATCGACTCGCAACGTACCTACCTTGAATTTGAATTGGCGTTAGAAAGAGCAAGATCTGACTATATGCAAAGGCTGGCCGAACTCGAAATGCTGACCGGCAAAGAAATATCCAAAGGAGGAAGTTAACGTGTATAAAATAATAGAAGTGATTAAAAATATTTGGGATTCTGAGATGAGATGGCCTGTTTTGATTCTGGTTATGATGGGAATCTTTTTAGGTTATGGATTAAGAAGCTGTTCGAATGGCGATTCGGGAAATAAACATGAGAATATGGTACATAATGCTCAAATTGAATTCTGGACCTGTTCCATGCATCCGCAGATTCGTCAGCCAAATCCCGGCCAATGTCCGATTTGTGGCATGGATTTAATTCCGGTTTCGGACGAAACTGGCGAGGAAGGTAGCGGAAGACAATTAAAATTGACACCGACCGCAATGAGATTAGCCAGTATACAGGTATCGCCTGTCGAACATAAATACATAGCCGCAGAAATCAGAATGGTGGGGAAAATTGATTATGATGAAACGCGGATTAAATATATTTCTGCATACGTACCAGGAAGAATCGATCGGTTGTATGTGAATTACACCGGTACCGAAGTTCGCAAAAATGATCATCTCGTTGAGCTATACAGTCCAGAACTCATTTCAGCTCAGGAAGAACTTATTCAAGCGCAGAAAACCTATAAACTGCTTTCAGGCAATGAAGGAACCGATTTAAGAAAAAGTGCCCTAAGCACTCTTCAAGCAGTGAGGGATAAATTACGTCTTTGGGGATTAACAGACCGGCAAATTAAAAATATCGAAGAAAAAGGTATCGTTTCCGATCAACTTACTATCTATTCACCAATGGCTGGTATTGTGATTCATCGAAACGCCACAGAGGGAATGTATGTTACCACGGGCACGAAAATCTACACAATAGCTGACCTTTCAAAAGTCTGGGTGAAACTAGATGCTTATGAATCGGATCTTCAGTGGATACGTTATGGACAGGAGGTAGAGTTTGAAACAGAAGCAATCCCCGGGGAGATTTTTACCGGAAAAATTGCATTCATTGACCCTGTCCTAAATCCTCAAACACGTACAGTAAAGGTGCGAGTAAATGTGGATAATCCGGAAGGTAAATTGAAACCGGAAATGTTCGTCAAAACAGTAGTCAAATCGAAGTTGTCAGTATCCGGCCGCGTTATGGACCCGCATTTAACCGGTAAATGGATTTCTCCAATGCATCCCGAAATTATTAAAGATCATCCTGGTAAATGTGATGTCTGTGGCATGGCGCTCGTGCGTGCAGAAGAATTGGGATATGTTTCGGTCGATAAACTTGAAAGAGATGCTCCGCTGGTTATACCTGCGACAGCACCATTGATTACTGGCAGAAGAGCTGTCGTGTATGTGGCTCAGAAGGATCAAGAGGGAGTGTTTGAGGGAAAAGAAATTATCCTGGGACCACGAGCGGGAAACTATTATGTGGTTGAGGGCGGTCTCTCGGAAGGAGAATGGGTAGTAACGAATGGGAATTTTAAGCTTGATAGTGATTTGCAGATAAAAGCCAAACCGAGTATGATGAGTTCACAGGGTAGCCCTCAATTTGCTGCGCATCAGCATGGAGACGAACTCCATCATGACCGTAATTCTCAAAGTCAAACAGAAAACATTATTGACGAAATACCTCAAAGTATAAAGTCGTCGATCGAGAAGCTGCTTTTAACATATTTTGAAATTCAACAGGGGTTGAGCCAGGACAATCCTTCAAATGCTCAAAAATCAGCTTCAAGTTTTAATAAATTATTAAGTGAGGTTGACATGAGTCAGTTGAATGATGAGGTTCATCATCTATGGATGGAATTGCAGAAAGAGTTGGAAAGTAGTTCAGATCAAATCGCGAATTCAACAGATATCGAACAACAGAGAAGATTTTTTGAAACTCTCTCATCAGCGACCTATGACATTGTGAAAAATTTCGGGACAACCGGACAACAACCGGTTTATAAATATTTTTGTCCCATGGCATTTGATTACAAAGGTGCCTATTGGATTCAGAACAAGGAAGGGGTCGAGAATCCATATTTTGGCAAGGTCATGTTTCACTGTGGAAATCTGGAAGAGACACTGGTGAGTGGGAATTAGAAAAATTAGTCCAACAAGACAATTGACATAAAGATGAATGCTGAAATCAAACCCAAAAATATTCTAGATCATATCATTTTATTCTGTTTAAAAAATAGGCTGGTTGTAGCGCTTTTTGTAATTTTGGTTATTTTTTGGGGCATTATGGTAGCCCCATTTGATTGGGATTTGGGTGATATTACACGTGATCCGGTGCCAGTTGATGCTATCCCGGATTTGGGTGAAAACCAGCAAATCGTTTTCACCAATTGGCCAGGCCGATCTCCTCAGGACATCGAAGATCAAATCACATATCCATTAACCGTTTCGTTGTTGGGCATACCGGGAGTTAAAACTGTGCGCAGTTTTTCGATGTTTGGCTTCTCCAGTATTTATGCCATTTTTAAGGAAGAAGTTGATTTTTACTGGTCACGGTCGCGTATTCTGGAAAAACTAAACAGCCTTCCAAAAGGTTCTTTACCAGAGGGTGTTCAACCGATGTTAGGGCCTGATGCCACGGCTTTGGGACAAGTTTTCTGGTATACCCTGGAGGGGCGGGATGAATACGGTGTTCCAACTGGTGGATGGGATCTAAACGAATTACGCACTATCCAGGATTGGTATGTGCGTTATTCATTGCTTTCCGCAGATGGAATCGCTGAGGTAGCTTCAGTGGGTGGATTTGTTCAGGAATACCAGGTTGATGTTGATCCCGTTGCTATGCTTGCCTTTAATGTGACACTCGATGAAGTCTTCACGGCAGTAAAAATGTCCAATCTGGATGTGGGGGCCCGTACAATTGAGGTTAATCGTGTTGAATATGTCATCAGAGGTTTGGGATTTGTAAAACAAATTGAAGACATTGAGAATTCCGTCATTAAAGTAAATGATAATGTCCCAATTTATATCAAAAATGTCGCCCATGTTACTTTAGGCCCTGCCCTCAGACGAGGTGCACTAGATAAGGGTGGAGCGGAAGTTGTAGGCGGGGTTGTGGTAGTTCGCTACGGTCAGAATCCGCTTGAAGCAATAAAAAATATCAAAAAGAAGATTGACGAAATTTCACCCGGTTTACCTCAGAAGACTCTTTCGGATGGCACGGTAAGCCGGGTAAAAATTATCCCTTTTTATGACAGAACCGGCCTCATATATGAAACATTGGGTACACTCAACACAGCACTAAGCGAAGAAATTCTCGTGACAATTATTGTGATTCTGTTGATGGTAATGCATTTACGAAGCTCTGTTCTCGTTTCCGGATTATTGCCGCTTGCGGTTTTAATAACTTTTATTGCAATGAAATACTTCCGCGTAGATGCAAACATTGTTGCTCTCTCCGGAATTGCCATTGCTATTGGTACCATGGTGGATATGGGCATTGTGATCGTCGAAAATATTCTTAGACACCTGGAATCAGCCGATCCTGAAGAAAATCGAATGGCGGTTATTTTTCGTGCATCCAGCGAAGTCGGAGGTGCCGTGGTTACTGCTGTCGCTACTACAGTAGTCAGTTTTCTTCCGGTATTCACCATGCAGGCTGCTGAAGGCAAACTATTTAAACCGCTGGCCTTTACAAAAACATTTGCTTTGATCGCATCAATCATTGTTGCTATTACGATCATTCCGCCAATGGCACAATTATTTTTTACCGGAAAATTAAGTCGCCGGTTTTTACGGCGTCCTGTTCAATTGGGATTGATTATTATCGGCTTTATATCAATTTTCACCCTGAATTGGTGGCTTGGATTACTCATCATTGCTTTTGGTACCTATCATCTGTTTGAGCACAGAATTCCGGAGATTATAAGAAATCGCTCTCAATCAATCATCAACTATGTAATTGTCCTGGTCGTTACCATTTTTCTGTCGTCTTATTGGCTACCCCTTGGCACTGAAAAAGGGTCGCCGCTCAATTTTCTTTTTGTTGCGTTTCTTATAGGGGGTATTTTATTGACTTTTTATTTTTTCCAGAAACACTACAGCCGCATGTTAAAGTGGACATTGTCGAATAAGCGCTCATTTCTAACGTTTACAGTGTTCCTGATTTTTTTAGGTGGAATGATCTGGCTTGGCTTTGACAGTTTTTTTGGATGGCTTCCAAAGCCAATAAAATCTTTTCGTCCAATTTCCTATGTAGCGCATAAGTTTCCTGGTCTGGGAAAAGAGTTTATGCCCCCACTTGATGAAGGTTCATTTTTGTATATGCCCACTACCATGCCGCATGCCTCAATCGGGGAGGCTTTGGATGTTTTAAAAAAGCAGGATATGGCTTTCAGCGCAATTCCTGAAATCGAATCCTCTGTCGGAAAACTGGGACGAGCTGAAACGCCTCTGGACCCCGCGCCCATTTCCATGATCGAGACGGTGATCAACTATAAATCAGAATATTTAATTGACAAGACAGGTAACCGCTTGAGATTCAAATTTAATTCTGACTCGATAGATTTTTTCCGAAGTGAAAATGGTGAAATGGTATTAGCGCCGGATGGGTTACCCTATCGAGTGAAGGGTGCTTTCATTCGGGATGGCTTCGGAAATTTGATTCCAGAAGAAAACGGTAATCCTTTCCGGCTCTGGCGTCCTGCTTTGGATCCCGATATCAATGGGGGAAGGCCCTACTGGCCGGGCATCAATAATCCTGATGAAATTTGGGAGGAAATTGTTGATGCAGGGCGTATTCCCGGTTCTACCTCCGCACCAAAGCTTCAGCCAATTGCTGCCCGGATAGTAATGTTACAAAGCGGTATGCGGGCGCCAATGGGTGTCAAAGTAAAAGGACCTGATTTGGAGACAATTGAAACTGTTGGATTAAAAATCGAGAAATATTTAAAGGAAGTGCCTTCTGTTGAAGCGTCTGCCGTTCTTGCCGATCGAATCATAGGGAAACCTTATCTGGAAATTGATATCGACCGCCGGGCCATCGCACGATATGGTATTAAATTGAACAAAATGCAGGAAGTAATCGAGGTGGCTATCGGTGGTAAACCCATTACAACCACCGTTGAGGGCAGAGAGCGGTATCCGGTGCGGGTTCGTTATCAACGAGAGTTGAGGAATACCATCGAAGCGCTGGAGAGGATTCTCGTTCCGGCACCAGGCGGAGCACAAATTCCTATTGCCCAATTGGCCAAAATTAATTATACGCCCGGACCTCAGGTCATTAAAAGTGAGGACACTTTTCTTACTGGTTACGTGGTATTTGATAAAAAACCGGGGTTTGCAGAAGTGGATGTTGTTCAGCAAGCACAGAAGTATCTTCAAAGAAAAATCGATAACGGAGAGTTTGAAATACCAGCCGGTGTCAGTTATGTTTTTGCGGGCAGTTACGAGAATCAGGTTCGCTCGGAAAAGAAACTTGCGATCATCTTGCCTCTCGCTTTGTTCATTGTCTTTTTGATTCTATATTTTCAATTTAGGTCGGTATCCACAACAACTCTGGTTTTTTCGGGAATAATTGTAGCCTGGGCAGGGGGCTTCATTCTTATCTGGTTATACGGACAGGATTGGTTTCTTAATTTTTCGCTTTTCGGAACCGATATGCGATATCTATTTCAAGTGCATCCCATTAATCTAAGTGTTGCTATCTGGGTTGGATTTTTGGCGCTGTTTGGAATTGCCTCTGATAACGGCGTCATTATGGCCACATATCTCGATCAAGTTTTTAAAAATCGTACTCTGACTTCAATAGAAGATATTCATACTGCTACCATAGAAGCCGGAGAAAAAAGAGTAAGACCGGCACTTATGACCGCTGCGACTACCATTTTAGCACTTCTACCTGTTCTGACTTCCACCGGACGCGGCTCCGATATCATGGTGCCAATGGCAATCCCTTCATTCGGAGGAATGATTTTAGCAATCGTAACCCTGTTTGTCGTACCGGTACTCTATGCCGCTTTGAAAGAAATGAAGTATAAAAAAGAAGGAACGCTCTAATTCTTTTAATGATTAAAAAAATGTAAATCATATCTGATTACAATCTGAAATATTAAAGAAGGAGAAAAATATGTCTAAGCTAGATATTTCGGTAATCATGGTCGTGTTATTAACAGCAAGTCTATTTGCTCAGCAAAGTGATTCCTACATAAGGGCGAAGGAAATGCTTATGAGCGATAATGTAGAAGGCAAACAAGAAACAGAAGAAGTTCCTGTTGAATTTAGAGATCAACTTCACGATGCTTTAAGTATCTATTTCGAACTCAAAGATGCCTTGGTTGTAGCAGACAAGAACAAAGCAACGGAAAATGCCAATGCCCTCAAAATCGCACTAGAAGGAATAGATTCGGATTTTTTAGATGAGACAGAAGAGTCAATTTGGAATAAGGGGCTACTAAACTTGCTGAATTCCCTTGAGAGTTTCGCATCAAAAGCTGAAATTGAAGATCAGCGTAAGAGCTTCTTAAAAATCTCGGAGTCCTTAATTGCCATTGTAAAAAAGTATGGACCATTTGATGTTCCTGTATATGTTCAACATTGTCCAATGGCATTTAATAATTCAGGCGGAGATTGGCTTAGCAACTCTGAAAAAATACTAAATCCTTATTTTGGGAGTATGATGCTGCATTGCGGCCGCGTTATAGAAAAAATAGAGGATAAGCAATGACAAAAGAAATTGGGAAAGTGATAAGGGTATATGATGATGGTATTGAAATAAAAATCCCTACCAGTGAGGGATGTGAATCCTGTTTGGCAAAATATGCCTGCAATTTTAGCGGACCATCATCTGCCTATCGCACCTTGACTCTGCCCTATCAAAAAGATATTGGCGTTGGAGATGTGGTGACTTTGGAGGTTAGAGATTCTGCCCAAAACGTTTCCGCCCTTATCGTATTTGGTTCGCCTATTGTTTATTTTCTAACTTGTTTCTTGTTGTTTTGGAAGTTGTTCGAGATTCCCGATGGTGAATTTTGGGCAATAGGCATTACAGTAGTATTATATGTCATTACTCTTGTATTCTCGAACCGTTTGGTTAGCCATTCTTCAAATTTTCAACCCAAAATTGTCAAAATTCAAAGATCAGGTGCTGAACGAACAAGAGAAATGAAGTCATCCAAGATGAACAATCAGTATTTGGTTTAATCAAAATAAAGGAGTTCATGATGTTTAAGGTATTCTATTTTTTCACAAGATCAATCATGATGGTTGTATTCTTATTTTTTGTGTCCACGAATTTGGGTGCTCAACAAATGGGAGATGAACAAATGATGCAGTCGGGTCAGCAAAAAATGATGTCGATGGATGATATGATGGAGCAGATGCAAATTATGCAATCCAGAATGAAGGGAATAGTGGAAATGGTGCATGGTGAAAGCGGCATGGGGATGATGCATGGACAACATGGCATGATGGGAGATAGTCAGCAAATGATGAATATGATGCATGGTATGGATGGAATGGTGAGTAACATGAATCAGGTGATGGAGCAGGTGCAAAGTCTGATGAAAGACAAGAATGTCATGAGCAACCCGCAGATGAAAAACCAGATAAAAAATATGCAGAAAACTATGGGGGACATGATGATGTCCATGAATGGAATGATTCAAACGTTTGAAAAGATGCAAAAATCCGCAATGGGAAATAAAAAATAAAAATATGACATATCCACGATACGAATGACAGTAATTAAAGATTCTTGACAAGCGAGAGGAGAAAATCATGCATTGGATGGATGGATTTTGGGGAGGCGGATTTATGATGATTTTTTGGTTGATTATAATCATTGCTGGTATTGCAATCCTTGTGAAATGGCTAACTGAAAAATCCTCATCATCTACAAAAGAGGAGTCAGCACTCGATATACTCAAAAAGCGTTATGTGAGAGGCGCGATAAATAAGGAACAATTTGAAAGAATGAAAAAAGAAATTATGTGATAATTAGTGATTTCAAGAACACTCCACAACTGGGGTAAATATTCCTTACTGTTCTAGAGTTGTTTTTATATGATAAAGAAGTAACAAAATTTTAAAAATAGAGGCTATCCATAAATACAGGAAATACTCAAATGCAAAACTCCAATGAACAGAATGACCATCACCACCATCATCATCAAAACGATTATCATGGTCAGCATAAACACCACAACCATCACTCTCACCACGCCCACATGGTAGAGGATTTCCGCAAACGTTTTTGGATTTCGCTGGTGCTTACCATTCCCATTCTAATCCTTTCTCCCATGATTCAAGGTTTTTTGGGTTTAGCTGAAGGGCTGCGTTTCCCGGGCGATTTATTTATCAACTTCTTGTTTTCCAGTGCGGTATTCTTTTACGGCGGCTGGCCGTTCCTGAAAGGATTATTTGATGAATTAAAAGACAAAAATCCAGGAATGATGACCCTAATTGCTCTGGCAATAGTGGTGGCGTATTTCTACAGCTCGGCAGTGGTGTTTGGCGTGAAAGGCAAAATCTTCTTCTGGGAGCTGGCGACGCTGATTGACATCATGCTGCTGGGGCACTGGATTGAGATGAAATCGGTAATGGGTGCTTCCCGCGCTCTGGAGGAACTAGCAATGCTGATGCCTTCCGAAGCCCATAAGCTGATGCCGGACGGCAGTGTGCAGGATGTCCCGCTGCAAGAACTTCACACCGGGGATAAAGTGATCATCAAACCAGGAGAAAAGATACCTGCTGATGGCAAAGTAGTGGAGGGTGAAACATCCGTTAATGAAGCCATGATTACCGGTGAGTCGAAGCCGGTATCAAAAAAAGAGGGTGGAAAAGTCGTTGGGGGCGCTATTAATGGAGAGGGTTCTATTGCAATTGAAGTGGAGAAAACCGGCAAGGATTCTTTTCTGTCACAAGTAATTGAACTGGTGCGGCAGGCACAGGCGAGCAAATCCCGCACGCAGGATCTGGCAAATAAGGCCGCTTTCTGGTTGACAATTATCGCCCTTTCTGCCGGAGCAATTACTATGTTCGTCTGGCTGGCCGTCGTTCATCAGGATTTTGTTTTTGCTCTGGAGCGCACCGTCACGGTGATGGTCATTACCTGTCCCCACGCACTGGGACTGGCAGTGCCTCTGGTGGTGGCGGTTTCAACTGCTATTTCGGCTCGCAATGGCCTGCTCATCCGCAACCGTGCTGCTTTTGAAAGAGCACGGAATCTCCAGGCAGTCATCTTTGATAAAACCGGTACGCTGACGGAAGGCAAATTTGGGGTGACCGATGCTGTGATTTTGGATAGTACTTTAGATGAAACTCAATTGTTGAACTATGCCGCTTCAGTTGAACAAAATTCCGAACATCCCATTGCCAAAGGAATTGTCCATTCCGCCGAAAAAACCTGGAAGGTTGAAGATTTCAAAGCCATCACCGGAAAAGGGGCGCAAGGAAAAGTAGAAGGCAAAGAGGTGAAAGTGGTAAGTCCGGGCTATTTGAGGGAAAATGAGATTGAATTTGAGAACGGGAAAATAGGGGGATTGAGCGCTCAGGGTAAAACCGTTGTATTTGTGCTGGCGGATGGAAAATTGCAGGGTGCAATTGCCCTGGCGGATATTATTCGCGAGGAATCGAAAGAGGCCATCGCCCGGCTGAAAGAGATGGGCATTCAATCTATGATGCTAACCGGCGACAACAAACAAGTCGCTGAATATGTAGCAAAAGAACTGGAGCTGGATGATTATTTTGCGGAAGTGCTGCCAGATCAAAAAGCGGAAAAAGTAAAGGAAGTACAGTCCCGCGGCTTCATCGTGGCAATGACGGGTGATGGTGTAAACGATGCTCCGGCGCTAGCGCAAGCCGATGTGGGCATCGCTATCGGTGCTGGCACCGATGTAGCGGTGGAAACGGCCGACATAGTGTTGGTGCACAGCAATCCTGCTGATGCGGTGGATATCATTGCACTGGCAAAAGCCACCTACCGTAAAATGGTGCAGAACCTCGCCTGGGCAACCGGCTACAACGCCTTCGCCATTCCTCTGGCTGCCGGTGTGTTGTTCAGTTACGGCATCATTCTCAGCCCGGCAGTGGGGGCGGTGCTGATGTCACTTAGCACGGTGATTGTGGCGATTAATGCCAGATTCTTAAAGATTTGAAATCCGGGTGTTCCTTAATTTTTTTGGTTTCCATTTATGAAATTTTGATGCATTTTAGTCATTCCAATTTATTCAACTTAGTAAGTTTTATTACCTACTATCTCGATTTTTGATCAAACTTCAAACATGCATATTGCTAAGGCAGCATATACGCTCACTCATCTTTTGTCACCAGCCAAAAAAAATTTTTCTTGCCAGATTTGTTCAATATTTCTTAATTAAGTGAGAACGATTGAATAATCTTCTATTTGAACTTATAAATTTTTTTGGACTATGGTTGAGGAGAGGGAGATGAAATCCGTGTTAATGCCCGTCGGCATCTTATTTTTTCTAATTATATGTTTATTTAGCCGGATAATTGCTCAAAATCTACCGACCCTGACTTCCAATATTTTTAGTGGTTCAGGCAATTGTGTAATCTGCCATGGGGCAGGTCCTATTAATCCCAACGCTCTCATTGGACCAAATGGCCAGGACATTTCACCCATTACTCTTTGGCGATCAACATTGATGGCTAATGCTGCCAAAGATCTCTACTGGCAGGCAAAGGTCACCACGGAGGTACTCGCTCACCCACAGCTTCAACAGATTATTGAAGATAAATGTAATACCTGTCATTCTCCTTTGGGCCGTACAGAAGCAATTAACAACGGACAGCAATACTATTCACTCTTGGAAATGCAAAACGACCCTTTGGCCCTGGATGGTGTTAGCTGTACTTCCTGTCATCAGATAAAAGACATTGGGTTGGGAAGTGATTCCAGTTTTAGCGGTAATTATGTAATTGAAAATGATCGTCTGATTTATGGGCCGTATGATAATCAATTTGAGCAGCCGATGGTTTCTGCTGTAAATTATTTGCCAGTGTTCGGAGAGTATATGGTTAAATCTGAACTGTGTGCAACCTGTCATACCCTTTTTACACCGACTATCGATAATGCCGGACAAATTGTTGGGGAGATTGCCGAGCAGACACCATATCAGGAGTGGAAAAATAGTATCTATTCTCATCAGAATATTCAGTGCCAGGGATGCCATGTACCAACCATTGATTTTCCGGTGATCATTTCAACAGTTCCGCCAATGCTGACCGCAAGAACTCCTTTTTTTAATCATTATTTTGTGGGTGGAAATGTGTTCATGCTGAAGATATTGAAAAATCACCGAACCGAAATTGGCGTAACGGCGACGTCCATCCATCTGGATAGTACAATTGCCAGAACAAACCGCCAATTACAGGAAAATACAGCTGAGATTTCAACCAACCACTATTGGAAAAGCTTAGATACATTAAAGATAAAGGTTGCGGTAACAAACAAAGCGGGGCATAAACTTCCCACATCATTCCCGAGTCGCAGAATGTGGTTATACCTCGACGTGAAGAATTCTTCTGGAGATACCGTATTTCAATCGGGAAAGTGGAACAAAGAAAGCGGTGAAATAGATAATCTTGATTCGACATATGAAAGACACTATGATGTAATCCGCGATTTGGATCAAGTACAGATTTATGAAGCCGTTATGCAGGATGTTGACAGCATGGTAACCTATACTTTATTGCGGGGTGCAAGTTATATCAAAGATAATCGTATTCCACCTGTAGGATTCACAACTCAACATTCATCTTATGATACCACTGCTGTTTATGGATTTGCTCTTCTGGATCCAAACTTTAACCCGAGTGCTGGAGCCGAAGGCAGTGGCACGGATACGGTGACTTATCGCATTGGAGGATTGAATTCAAACCAAACTTATCACGTGCAGGTCAAATTATTATATCAGTCGATCTCTCCAAGATTCGTCGAAGATTTATTTCATTATAGCACGCCCGAAGTTCTCACTTTCAAAAATTACTATCAACAAGCGGACAAATCTCCATTGACAATTGATTCAACAAGTTTTGATGTTGTCAGTCTCGGTATTAAATCGCCAACTGCGAACGTAGCACAATTGCCAATGTTGTTTAAAGTTTATCCGAATCCCTTCAATCCAACCGCTACTATTGCTGTTGAATCCATTCAAACAGGTAAAATATCGGTCAATATTTATGATCTGTTGGGCAAGAAGATTCGGACAATTCCAGACGTTGTTTTACCGGCAGGTCAGCATTATTTTGAGTGGAATGCAATTTCAGACCATGGCCAACTTGTTGCTTCGGGAGAATATCTTGTTGAAGTTGTCTACAAAGAACTACATTCGGGCCAGGAATTCAGAACGTATCAGAAAATAGTCTTTCTCAAGTAGAATCTAATCAGAAAGCAATTGTTTAATTTTTTCTTCTATTGTATTTTCGTTAAATTTCTTAGCTTTGGATTTATCACTGGTATTATACATCCAAAAAGTTGGTGGGGCGATGCTCTCGCCCCATTCTGAATTTTTCCCGTGCAATAGATATACATCAAAGGCTATCTCCTGCGGATAATCGAGAATGGATTTCCAGTGGTTTCCGGTTGTTAATCGATTGTCCCAAAAGTGCACTATTCGTTCATCAATTAATTCGCTGGATCGTAGAATGGCGTCGGTCAGGTCGTCTTCCGGAAAAATGGGCATCCAAATTACATAAATGGAAAGAGATTTACTTTTTTCCCTGCTTAGTATATTCTGTACGGCGATATATCCTTCTTTGCAGCTACTACAGGTTGAGGATAATAAAAGGATCAGGCGTACTTTCCCAAAATTATCATCGAAAATTTTTTTCAGTTTGTCAATTGATTTGAGATGATGAAGCGGTGTGTTTGCAGTCTTTTCTAAAATTAATTGTTCATAATTTTCAATACTGAATTGGGAATCTTCAATACTCTCTCCAATTTCTATTTTTTCAGCGATAGTTGTCGCCTGCCATTTCCCCTGAATATAATTCTCTGTCTTATGCGGGAACCGCACACCATTTACAATCTCGAAATCGTCATAGATAATCTCCAATAATGGGAATTGTGATTTAACACCCTCGCTAACAAAATAGCGCCGCCTCTTTTCCAGATTAGTAGATTTATCAATGAGAAGATGCCAAAGACCGATATCGTTTCTTGAAACTTCAACCACGGAAAATGTACGGCCTTCAGTTTCCTCATCGCTTAGTAACTGTAAATGATATCCCTTTTTTTCATGGTCAATAAATGGACCTTTGATATCTGCCTGGAATGCAAAAATATCATTGTAGAGTTGAATTGTTCTTTTGGGGGAGTCATTTTTCATCATAATCCAGGCCCCACCTTCATCCAGACCCTGCACCATTTTTGAACTTGCCACAATCATGTATTGTGGTGGTTTAAAATACGCCGTAAAAGGTGCTTCGCCCGCACTCGTTTTTTGCATTCCGATTACCTTTAATGAGGTAAGTTGATTTATATTTTTTAAGCCGCCCCGAGCCTCAATATTTTTGGTAATGATTAAATTCAAGTCCGATTTTTTCTCTGATGCGATTACTGAAGTACAGAGAATTGACAGGATCAATATTATTTTCAAAGACCGGATGAGGTTACAAAGCGGCATTAATACTCCTCAAAATAAGCTGTTCGGATAATGATTCTCAAATATAGACTGCAAAACTGATGAAAAAAATCGTTTTCCTTATTAGAAAGTTGGTTTTCATAATTAATTGATATTTTCTGTATCTTATAATTTTGATTATTCTTAAAGTTACTTTTTAATTCCTGACAGCGATATTTTTTCGTACTTAACAAAAAGTAATTTTGATTGATCAAAACAGTAATTTTACTTACTCTTGTTAAAAACCGGCATGGTGGCTAGGCGAAAGATTGAAAACCTCGTCAGCTGATCGTATGAACAGTATATGATTATGAAATTAAAAAAAATTCTTTTTTCCCTCAGAAAACCAAAAGATCAAAAAATTGGATTGGCCTTAGGAGGTGGAGGGGTTCGCGGATTGGCTCATGTGGGTGTTATGTCTGTTTTAAAGCGTGAGGATATCCCGGTTCACTTTATTGCCGGCAGCAGCATGGGAGCGATTGTCGCCGCTGCACTTACCCTCAATCCTGAATATGGCTCTCAGAAGTTAAAGTTGTTGCTTGATGAATTGGAAGACTCCATTCCTGATCACCTCAAAGTTCCGGCTGAGAAATCCAATTCTTTGCTTACAAAACTAAGGCTGTTTATCAATGTGGAAAGATTTATTCTGGATACACTCTCCGGCTGGAGCGTGTTACCGGAGGATCTGGCTAAAACGACGCTCAAAAAACTTACTCTCGATAAAAAAATTGAGGAAGCAGCCATTCCACTGGCTATCGTATCTGTCGATTTGCTTAGCGGCGAAAAAATTGTTTTTAAGGACGGTCCTGCTGCAATTGCGCTTCAGGCGAGTTCTGCCATACCGGGGTTTTTGCCGCCCGTTTTATACAATGATATGATTTTAGTGGATGGCGCAATTTTGGATGTTGTACCGGCTGACATTACCCGAGACATGGGTGCGGATATCGTAATAGCTGTGGATGTGGATCAATCCGGACCTCGTCCGCAAATAAAAAACGGCTTGGATGCTTTTTTGCGGGCTGTTGAATTATCTGCTCAGTACAATAAACGCCAATTTCTGAAAGACGCTGACATAATTATCCACCCTGATTTTGGGCGGGAAATTGTCACTTTCGATGTTTCAAAGGCTGAAGATTGTATAAGTGCCGGTGTGAGGGCGGCAGAGATTGCTTTGCCCAAAATCCGAAATTTGCTTGATTACGGATTAAAGTGAGCCTGTTTTAACAGTGAGAATTAATCCGAGACGTTCAATTCTCTTATTTCTCCAAACGACAGACAAAATATTCCGGCAGAATATATTTTGAAGTTATTGTGGTTTTTATATATTTTGTAGTGCCACCAACTTATTCGAGCTCATCTAATTTTAAAATAAAGCAAGGGAGCAAAATTGTGAGGCCTTATTTCACTTCAATTTTCATTCTATTGACGATATCCAATCTCATATTCGCCCAAACGACAAATGTCGAATGGGCCAAAATTCAAGGTAAACAATTGGTTGAGGTCACATTTGAGCTTAATCCATCTTTATCCATTAAAAACGAATTGCAGATTGAACCATTTATTCCCATTCGAGAAGTCGCCATTAGAGGCAAAACTTTATCCATTTTTACGGATACCCCATTTCGACTTAACCAACATTACTATCTAAAAATAGGTGATATTGATGAAGTCTTCCTGGTTCCCGACGCTATTCTGAATTCACTTTATTCGGATAAATCGATGGGATTTAACAGGGAAGGAGAGTGGAATGTGTTCAGGATATTTGCACCGCGGGCAATGTGGGTAAGACTGGTCCTGTTCGAAAACCATTCCGGGCCTGATAGAAGAGAATTTATTATGAACCAGGATAAACAGGGAGTGTGGCAATTATATACAAAAGAAAACTGGACCGGTAAATATTATGGTTATCGGCTCTGGGGGCCGACGGGCGAAGGAGAAATGTTTGATTCAACCATTGTCGTTGCTGATCCCTACAGCAGGGCAGTGGTTACTCGCAACGAATATCAGCATCGCGCCAGAACCTTGATTTTGCCAGCAGCTCAGTTTAATTGGGCTGGCGATGGCTGGATGCAAATCCCCATGAGGGATTTAATTATCTATGAAATGCATGTTCGGGATATGACTGCCCATCCCAGCTCAGGATTACCGGTAGGACAGAAAGGGTATTACAAGAGTTTGATTCGAACTGATCAGAATGGTGGATTACCCTATATAAGAAAGTTAGGTGTAAATGCGGTAGAATTGCTACCCGCACAAGATTTTGCAAATATTGAAGTGCCTTATAAGGATAATTCCGCCCCATTTTATAATACTTGGAATCCATACGAGCGCAACCACTGGGGCTACATGACCAGCTATTTCTTTGCACCTGAATCTTATTATGCAACAGGTGGAACGATGGAAGGAGGCCGTTATAATGGCATCGATGGCAGACAGGTTAAGGAATTTAAAGAAATGGTTAAATCTCTCCACAGAAATGGTATTGCGGTTTTGATGGATGTGGTTTATAATCATGTTTCTCAATATGATTACAATCCCTTCAAATATATTGATAAATTTTACTATTTTAGATTGAAACCGGATTGCTCCTTTGAGAGCGTGAGCGGCTGTGGTAATGATTTTAATACCAAACGTCCCATGGCTCGCAAAATGATCCTAGAGAGCATAAAATTCTGGATGCAGGAATACCATGTAGATGGATTCCGGTTTGATCTGGCTCTGTTGATTGATAAAGAGACCTGCCGGAGGATTTTGAGCGAAGCGCGCAAGATAAATCCCTCTACCATAATTATCGCCGAACCGTGGGGGGGAGGGTATGATCCTGATGGTTTTTCAGACCTCGGCTGGGCTTCCTGGAACGACCAGATTCGTAATGGTATTAAGGGGCAAAATCCACACGATGGTCTTGGGTTTATCTTTGGGAAATTTCAGGGGCAGAATAATCGTAAGTCTCTCGAGAGATACGTTCAAGGCTCCTTAAGGCGTATGGGGGGACAATACACCGACGTGGCCCATTCTGTCAATTATCTGGAATCGCATGATGACCACACCCTGGGAGATTTTATCCGTATTGGCTTGGGTGAAGTGAATGAACATCAGCGAATATTTGACACCAACAAAAATGTAAGATTAACCCCCCGGCAAATGGCATCAAATAAATTAGCTGCTCTTTACTTGTTTACCAGCCAGGGTCCAGTAATGATCCATGAAGGCCAGGAGTTTGCCCGAAGTAAAGTAATTGCAGAAACATCTATACCTGATGAAAATTTTGGAAAGATCGACCATAATAGCTACAATAAAGATAATGAAACAAACTATATCGATTATGGTCATGCGACACTAAACTCAGAATTACTGGAATATTACCGGGGCTTAATAAGAATAAGAAAACAGTATACTGCCTTTCGGGCTGGAGAAGAGGCGAAACTCTTTTTCCACGACAGCAATGATCCGTTCCTCTTGATTTATAATTTAAACTACCAGGGGGAATATTTTGTTGTAGGGTTAAATGGAAATCCCTATCAACAGTATGAAATTAACAGACCACATGGGAATTGGAATCTGCTCGTGGATGGTAAAGAAGTTTACCCGGAGAGCCAGCCGAAAAAAGCGCCTCTAAAAATTATTGTGCCTCCTTCGACGGGTTTTATTTTGAAAAGGGCAAATTAAAACAGTCTATTATGGTTCTTTATTACTCTTTTTAAGCACTTTAGAAGCCGGCGGGCGGTTATCTCTCGGTTGAAAATCTTTTAGGGATTCGATTAATATTTTTTCAATCCGTTTTAAAAAATCATACTGTTTCTCAGGTTTTTCTTTCATAAGTTGGGTGTAGAATTTCTGGTAATCTTCCCCATTCACCCCATACTTCTTAAATAGTGTATTGATCAACGATGCTTTGATAGAATCAGGTTCGCTTCTGGATTCTATGATCTGCAATTCTGCGAAAAGGGTGTCCCATTCTGCAACGGTTAGTTTTTGATTGCCATCGTTGCCAAAAACCAAAACATTAATTAAGAAAATTAAGAAGATTGTCAAACGAGTCCTTAGAATAAGCATATTGAATTTTTTCCGGTTTAATCTGATTTGCCCGACTATTTCATGATATGCATTTTATGTCTTCGTCAGAATAAATGATAATTCTTGTGCGTTTCTAAAAAGCAAATTGAGTATCAAATTCCCTGAGATGAATTTTGGTTCTTTTGGGAACAAGGCAGTCTTTTGGATAGTGATTGCACATTGTCTGGAAAAAGGTGACAATTGGTTTTCAAAAATGTCAATGAATATCTTTTAAAAATTAGTGATTCCTTGGGATCTTTTTTATAATTTTCTATGTGAATCTATGACAATTATCAGCATAATCCATTGAGTTGATCAATGGGGACTCGTTGAACTTTCGTGTTCTTAGAAGGTATCATCAGAATAACTGATATTTACCTGGCATTTGGAGTTTTTAATGCGATCCAAATCGCTTCTATTATTTCTTCTATTCCTTTTTTTTTCTCTCCCAATAAATGCACAATTTTTTGGCAAAAACAAAGTGCAATATAAAAATTTTGACTGGTATTTTATTCAATCCGAACATTTTGACATTTATTTTTACGAAGGCGGCAAGGATATCGCCGAATTTACAGCAAAGGTAGCAGAAGATGCATATAAGCAAATCAGCCGGGATTGGAAATTCTTGCTTCGAAACAGAGTTGTTTTTGTTGTTTATAAATCGCATAACGACTGGCAACAAACCAATGTCGTGATATCATATCTTGAAGAGGGGATTGGCGGGGTCACAGAACTTTATAAAAACAGAATTGTGGTTCCCTTTGAAGGTTCCTATGAACAATTCCGCCATGTAATTCACCACGAGCTGGTCCATGCGGTAATGAACGATATGATTTACGGGGGAACTATCCAGTCTCTTGTAATGGGAGAGGTTGCTCCGGTACCGCTCTGGTTTGCAGAGGGATTGGCAGAATTTCAATCGCAGGGTTGGACCACCGAACTAGATATGATTGTGCGCGATGCAGTTTTGCACGGAACTTTACCTCCGCTTCAATACCTGGATTATTACCTGGTTTATCAGGGAGGTGCCTCTGTGTTTAAATATATTGCCAAAACTTACGGACGAAGCAAGGTTGGGGAATTATTGGGGAAAATGCGCGGCAGGGTTACTTTTGACAGAGTACTCAAATCGGCAGTAGGAATGGACTATGAAGAATTTACCAAGCGCTGGCACAAACATCTGAAGGAAGAATACTGGCCCGAGATCGCAGATCGTGATGAACCATTTGAAATTTCACGCCAATTGACAGACCACGAGAAAATGTCAAACTACCTCAATGTAAGTCCCGCAATTTCTCCAAATGGAGATAAAATTGCTTTTATTTCTGATAGAAGAGGATATCAAAATATATACCTTATGTCAGCTATTGAAGGAGAAATCACGAAAATTCTCGTGAAGGGGCAGCGTTCCGAAAGTTTTGAAGAACTACATTTTCTGCGGCCGGGAATGAGTTTTAGTCCTGATGGTAAATCCATTGTTTTTTCTGCAAAAAGCGGTCAATGGGATGCTATTTATACGGTGGATGTGAAAGATAGAAATACAACAAAATATGAAATCAAATTGGACGGGGTGTTCACTACTGCATGGTCGCCGGATGGCGATAGGATTGCTTTTGTGGGAAACAAAGACGGACAGAGCGATATTTATGTTTATAGACTATCCGATCAGAGTCTCACCCAACTGACCAATGATGTTTTTACCGACGATCATCCATCCTGGTCGCCGGACGGAAATTATCTCTGCTTTGTTTCAGACCGGAAACAATTCCTCAATGGTTCTCCATTAAGTGAATCTTTTGATATCAGTAATATTGATTTTGAAAAAAGGGATGTATATACCATCAATGTTAACACTAGGGATATGAAAAGAATCACCTCAACGGAATGGCAGGAGTCAACTCCTCGTTTTTCACCTGACGGCAATAAATTGATTTATACTTCTGACAAAAACGGAATCTTTAATCTTTATATTCACGATTTGAATACCCATGATTTCTACCCGGTGACGAATGTCATTTCCGGTATTTTTCAGATTAGCTGGGATAAGAATGCCAATAAGATGGTTTATACAACCTTCTATCATGCCGGATTCGATCTTTTTTTATTGAATAGTCCGCTGCAAATGGAACCTCAGGAATTAAAGGATACGAAATTCGTAACCGAAATGCGTGGTATTCACCTTCCGGTATATGCCAGAAACTGGTCAGCTTATCAGGGCTTGGATTCGGGGGATACGTTGGTGGATAACAAAATATTGGGTACTGTTCAAACAGATTATTCCAAATATGTATTTTCGCGTCATAGAATTGAATCTACAAAAGATCGAAAGCCGATAACGTTGAATAATGATGAGTTTCAGGAAGCCTCCGGGGAATATAGGGTAAATAAATACAAATTAAAATTTAGTCCCGATATTTTTACCGGGTATGCCGGTTATAATACTTTTTTCGGTTTTCAGGGATATACAACGCTTGCTTTCAGTGATTTGCTGGGTGATCATAAAATCTTTCTCAGCATAAATCTGCTATCCGATATAAAAAATAGCGATTTGAATATCACCTATTATTATTTGAAACGAAGAATAAATTACGGTTTTGGTGGTTACCATTTGGCATATTTTTTCTTCGATTCATTCCGGGGACTACTTCGCTACCGAAACTTCGGCTCCACATTAATTGTTTCCTATCCGTTTAGCAAATTCCGCAGAATTGATTTCACAAATATATGGTATAATGTGTATCTTGAGTATCTGGATTTGCCTTTTCCAACTGAAAAGATCAGCACCTATCTGCCCACGATTTCTTATGTTCAGGACAATGTAATTTGGGGGTACACTGGACCTGTCGATGGTAGCCGGTACTCAGTTGATGTAACGGTGAGTCCAAAATACAGTAATAACAGCATGGAGTTTCAAACCATCAAGTTTGATTACCGTAAATATTTTATGATGACCCGCGAATACCAATTTGCATTTCGTCTAACAGCAGGGATAAGTTTTGGGCAGAATGCGCAGCGGTTTTTTGTGGGGGGGATTGATAATTGGATTAACCGGAAGTACCGGGGAGGAAAACGATTTGATAATATTCAAGATGTATTTTTTTCGGAATTTGTGACCCCGCTCCGGGGGGCTTATTATTACGAGTTGGAGGGGTCGCGATATTTTCTCTCCAATTTCGAATTCCGGTTTCCGCTCATCAAATATCTCGGTCTTGGTTTTCCACCCATCAGCCTGTTCAATATTAGGGGAGTCATGTTCTACGATATTGGCGGTGCAACAGATGATTTTTCTGATTTCCGGGTCACCGCGCGGCTTCCGAACGGAAATACTGCCTTCCGTGATGTCATGAGTGGATTCGGAATCGGTTCGCGTCTCTACTTTCTCTATTTTTTATTCCGATTTGATATTGCCTGGAGGTATGATTTAAATAGCGTGAGTAAACCTGTCTACTATTTATCCCTCGGCGCCGATCTGTAATTTTTATACTTGAAACAACTTGAGTAAGCCGGATCTTCATAGAGAATATAGCTTCCATTTATTTATTATCAGATGGCAATATCAACATCGATCTTCTTTGAAAATAAACAATCTCCATTTTTATTTGTTTTTTTAATTGCTGAGGATAGATTATAAGAAAAAATTTTATCTCGAGAATCAATGTCCAAAAAAGAAAAACAAATTTACGTTTGTCAGAATTGCGGATACAGCACATCCAAATGGTTGGGTAAATGCCCTGATTGTGGAGAATGGAATACTTTTGCAGAAGAGCTGATTGCCTCGAAAAAGAATAAACAGCTTGGTACCAGCAGCAACCAACCGATTCATTTATCAGAAATAAAATCCATTGGTCAACATGAGAGAATTTTTACCGGAATCGGTGAATTCGATAGGGTGCTTGGGAGTGGAATCTTTCCTGCTTCAGTTATTCTGATTGCCGGTGATCCTGGTATTGGGAAATCGACCCTTATGTTGCAGGTATCTTTGAAATTGGTTTCCACCAATAAGAGCATTTTATATGTTAGTGCTGAGGAGTCGCTGCAGCAAATCAAAATGCGTTCGGAACGTCTGGATCAGGTAAAAAGTAACTTATCGATATTAGCGTCGACCAATCTGGAGGAGATATTATATCAACTTGAAAAAACAAAACCGGATGTAGTGGTAGTTGATTCGATTCAGTCAATTTATCACCCCGAATTATCTGGAGCCCCGGGAAATGTGGGCCAGGTTCGTGAATGTGCTGCAAAGCTTTTTCAGTTTGCAAAGGAGAATAACTGTTCTTTGTTTCTGGTCGGGCACGTCACCAAAGAGGGGGCTGTTGCAGGGCCAAAGGTTTTGGAGCACCTTGTGGATGTGGTTATTTATTTCGAAGGAAGCGATCAGCAGCATCGTATTATTCGCAGTTTGAAAAATAGATTTGGTGCATCGAATGAGATCGGGGTTTTCGAAATGTTTAGCGATGGCTTGAGAGAAGTATCAGAAACATCACAATTATTTTTAACTCATTATCGGGAGCCGGTAGTAGGCAGCAGTATTTCCTGCAGTTGCGAGGGTAGCAGACCGCTTCTTGTCGAGGTTCAGGCTTTAGTTGGCAGATCAAATTATGGCACTCCACAACGAACAGTAAGCGGTTTTGATTATCGCCGGCTTTCCCTGATATTAGCTGTCCTTGAAAAGTTCAGTAGACAAAATTTTGGGACACATGATGTATTTGTAAAAATTGCTGGCGGATTGCGAATAGATGATCCTGCAATTGATCTTGCAGTTGCCGCTGCACTATTTTCCTCTCGTAACAATATCCCTGTGGATAATCATTCAATATACATTGGTGAATTAGGTCTGGGTGGGGATATCAGACCGGTATCTTTTCCATCCCAAAGGTTGCAGGAAGCTAAAAAGAGGGGATTCAAAAATGTTTATCTTTCTTCTCGCGGTTCAAAGGAAATAACAAAAAGTGGCAAAGACCCGCTTCAAATTTATCCCCTTGATTCGATTCATAAACTTTTTAAACCGCACTCAAAGATGTGAGATTATTCGCACGATTCCTATCTGCTTTGAAAAAGACAATATTAAGCCAATCTATGATAACTGCAATTTTTACCGGTTTTTATTCCAGGTCTAATTTCGGATAAAAAGGAAATATTTTTGTTGAAAAGGTAGCAGTCCGTGGAATCAGAAAATCTATTTGATTTATAATAGTTCAGATGGATATATTTTACCGGAATAAATTCAATAAATATTAGAAGAGTTTCTTGTTCTTTTATATCCGGTAAAACCCCAATGATTATCTTATTAGAGAAGAAAGCTCAAAAAGTTTGTTATGATGAAATTATTGCTTTTCTGCAAAAGGAAAAGATTAATTATCGTCCTATCCATGCCAATGAAAGAATTGTAATTGATCTGAGCCGTAATGTGAGAGTATTGGATAGGGAGAAATTACTCTCATTTGATGGCGTTGATAAAGTATTCACTGATACGGAACCATACAGATTGGTTAGCCGGAATTTCATCGAGGAAAATACTATTATTGAGCTTGATTTGGTCCAAATTGGGGGTGAAACTCCAATCGTAATCGCTGGACCCTGTTCGGTTGAAAGTGAAGAACAAATTCTCGAGATCGCATTGTTGGTGAAAGCACAGGGTTTACAGATTCTTCGTGGCGGTGCATTCAAACCGCGTACAAGTCCATACAGTTTCCAGGGATTACGTGAGAGAGGGCTTGAACTATTGGGGAAAGCCAGAGAAGAAACAGGATTGTATATTATTACCGAAGTTGTGGACACAAAGGATATCCCGATGGTTGCCCAATATGCTGATATTTTACAGGTTGGAAGCCGCAATATGCGAAATTACGAACTTCTCAAAGCTGTGGGTAGGGTGAACAAACCAATCCTGTTAAAACGATCCATGTCTGCCACAATGAAAGAGTTTTTACTGAGTGCGGAGTATGTCATGTCCGAAGGTAACACACAGGTAATCCTTTGTGAGCGCGGTATTCGCACGTTTGATGATTTTTCCCGAAATACCTTGGATTTGGCTATTGTACCGGCAACTCAAAAAATTACTCATTTGCCAATTATTGTTGATCCCAGCCATGCAACAGGCCGGGCTGATCTCATTGAACCGATGAGCATGGCGGCTCTGGCTGCAGGAGCACAGGGATTGATGATTGAGGTCCATCCTAATCCACCAAAATCCTTTTCCGATGCAGACCAGGCACTCGACCCGAAACAATTTGCTAACCTGATGCACAGAATAAATCACTATCTAGAATGGCAGAAAGCTTATGCAAAGACTCCGCATGCGTATTGAACGGCATGCAGTTGACATCCCCGTAATAATTGATTCAGATATTGCCAGCGAACTGGTCGACTACATAACCAATAATTTTCCCGATCATTCAATCTACGTTATTGCTGACAGTAATTTATCAAAACTGCATGGGGCGTTTCTCAAACAACATTTGGGAGCACTGTCGAATTTTAGTGGTATCATTAGCTTTGAATTTGGAGAAAGTAGCAAAAACCGCAAACAAAAAGAGATAATTGAGGATGACTTGTTAAGCAGGAGGGCTGGCCGCGATACTCTAATCATTGCCTTTGGAGGTGGAGTAACTGGTGACTTGGCGGGATACGTGGCGGCTACTTTTAATCGTGGCGTGCCCCTGATTCATATTCCTACCTCACTAATGGCTCAGGTGGACAGTTCCATTGGAGGAAAGGTAGGTGTAAATACGGAATATGGGAAAAATCTGATCGGGGCTTTTTATCAGCCTCAAGCTATCTTTATCGATGTGACTTTTTTAAATACATTACCCACAATCGAATTTGAAAATGGCATGGCCGAAATCATAAAATATGCCGCCACTTTGGATGACGAGTTATTGAAATGGTTGGAAAATGAACATCAGTCAATCAAAGAAGGTGAACTCCCTACGCTGCATAAAATAGTTACCCGTAGTGTAGGAATAAAAATTAGAGTGGTTGAAAACGATGAGCGTGAGGCTGGTTTTCGTAGTATTTTGAATTTTGGCCATACTGTAGGACACGCTATTGAAAACCTTTCATCCTATGGTGTGAGGCATGGATTTGCCGTTGCTGCTGGAATGAAAGTGGCCTCTGTGCTTTCACATCAGCTATTGGATTATCCCTTAGACCGATATCGACGATTAAGTGATGTAATCGAGCGATATAATCTAGATATGGTGACTCCACAAAATTTCAATGTGGATGCTCTTTGGAATGTGATGACCCTTGATAAAAAAGCTCGCCAGAAACAGCCGCGATTCACACTACTCAAAAATGTAAATCACCCAAAATTATTTTATCCTGTCACTAAGAAGGAATTGAAAAATGCCCTACAGGCGCTCTAAGATTTGTGTCAGTATTTTACCCAAAACAGAAGAAGAGCTGCTGGATAAAATTAAGCGGTGCAGGCAAGCGGACTTGGTGGAAATCCGTTTGGATTTTCTCCCGCATTTTGATTTAAAACTTTTAGGGAAAAAAACAAGTCAGGAAATTATTCTTACTATCAGAACTCCAAAAGAGGGGGGATTTTTTGGAGGCACAATTTCAACAATCGGAACCGCATATCAAAAGGCAATTGAAAACAAGATTGATTATATAGACATTGAATTTTCCATCTTGGACGAGGTACTTCAAAATCTCTCCATAAAAGCTCCTACAAAGCTTATTCTGTCTAAACATACCAGTGTCAATAATTATGGTAGATTGGAGAGTATGTTGAATTCAATGTTAAAAATAAAAGCAGATGTTTATAAGCTGATCTATGCTGCTCAAAATCTTAATGATTGCTTAACAACAATTAATTTGATTAAGAAATTAAAGAAGAGAAGCAAGAAATTTGTTTTTCATGCTATGGGTGAAAAAGGAAAATTATCAAGATTTTTGGGGGCTTTGCATGGAAACGAGTGGACATATGTGGCTTTGGAAAAAGGTGTAGAGACAGCAGAGGGACAGATTACTATTGCTGAAACGCTTAATAAATATTTTCTTCATGAAAAGTCCTTAACAACCCGCGTTTATGGTCTAATTGGCTACCCGGTTGTACAGAGCCAGGGGTGGATTATTCATAATCAGCTATTTCATGAATCGATGGGATTGGCAGCAGCAAACGAATCATCTCAATTTGATGCGCTCTACCTGAATATTTCTGTAAAAGACCTTTACGGATTTTGGTCTTTGTGGCAATCCTTTGCTGATGGCTTTAGTGTCACTATACCTCACAAAGAATCTATCCTGAAATATGCAGACGAATTGTCAGAGGATGTCAGACTCTCTGGTGTATGTAATACCCTGATCAAAAAAGAAAATCGATGGGTGGCGGCCAATACAGATATATTAGCTATATATGAATTGCTCCATCCATATCGTAGACAGCTAGATAGCGGGGTGTTAATAATTGGAACTGGGGCTACGGCCCGGAGTGCAATTGTAGCTGTGCAAAAATTAAATGTCGCAAAAATTTATCTTACTGGAAGAAATAAACCTAGAGGTGGACTTTTATCAGAACAATATTCCGTGGAATACTTTCAGGAAAATAAAGTACCGGATTTAAAATTAGGAGGAATAATCCAGACGACACCGGTAGGCATGTATCCTCATGAAGACGATCAACCTTTTGGGAGGCAATATTTCAGGAAAGGATTAATTGTGCAAGATGTAATTTATAATCCTGTTCAGACAAAGTTCTTAAAATCTGCTGAGGATAAGGGCTGTACAATAATCTCTGGAAGAGAAATGTTTTTATTGCAGGCACGTGAGCAGTTCAGATTATTTAGTGGTAAGTCAGTGTCGCGGGAACGTTTGGAAAAAATTTGGGAGGAGATCACCTAATCACAAAATGTTTTTCACAGGAAGCCGCAAGCTAATAATTTTTCTATGCACCCAGTTGACAAACCAAACGAGATAACAAATTTTAAAATATTATGATTTTTTAATGCTATACTTTTGTTTTCACAATATAGATAAGTTCAAAAAGTAATCACACAGTTATGAGGAAAATTCAACGGATAGTTGTCATAGGTTTCCGCGGAACGGGAAAGTCCACAATCGCCTCTATTCTTGCAGAGAAGTCAAGTTGGAAATTAATCTCTACAGATGATTTAGTTGAAAAAACAGCAGGACAAACCATAAGAAAATTAGTTGAAGAAAAGGGATGGAAGCATTTTCGTAATTTAGAAAGTGAAATAATTAAGAAAATAAGCCGTGAAAAACATGCAGTAATCGATACCGGTGGAGGCATTATTGAATCGAAAGTTAGTATGAACAAATTGAGTAAGCACTCTTTTGTTGTTTGGGTTGATGCTGAGCTTAAAGATATTATTGAACGAGTAGAAAATCAAAACATTCGTCCTTTGCTTAACAAATCAAATCTTAAAGAAGATATTTACAGTCATTATGATCGCCGGTATCCATTATATCAGGAATATTCTCAGCTAAAAGTTAATACCTCAGTGGATTCCGTTGATAAAATATGTGAACAGATACTTACAGCGTTAAATCACCTCTCGATTATAATATGATTTTTAAGTCAAAAAAGTCGAAAGAAACATGCTCTCTGCTAAAATTTAAAATTGTCCAACTATAATAAATTGGTTCAATCTCTCGTTAAACCTTATTTTATTCAAATGATTACTTGAGTAGAGTAACTCACTCTTAGGTCAACTTTCAATCAGAACGATTAGATTTTGAGTGCATTTAGATACGATTAAGGTATGTATTCAAACGGATTTTAATACTGGTTAAGGAATAATGGGCGATGTCTGACTACATGAAGATGTTGATGAGTATTTCTTATATTTCACAAAAGAAATTGGCGCCGAACAAGATGTGTTCGAATTTAGATATGAAGAATTTTTCGAAAAATCCCCAATAACATTTCTCGATTTTCGTAAATATAGATAATTCCTGAAATGATGGTTAATAAAGTTACAATCATCATAGTAATGCCTATGATATCAAAGTATTTTGCATGATACGAGTTAATCTCACCTGAATAATAATTTCTCCAATTAATGAAGATTAAAATCAAAAAAATCACAACCATTTGAGAAGCTGTTTTCCATTTTGCAACCGTGTGTGTAATAATTGCCTTTCCAATTGTTAATGAGTAAATTCTGTTTAGGGTTATGATAAAATCCCTCATAATGATTATCCAAACCATCCACCAGAACACATAATCCAACACTGCAAAAACGATGAGAGTAGATGTAACAAGAAATTTATCCGCTAATGGATCCATAAACTGCCCCCATCGTGTAATTACACCAAATCTTCGTGCATACCAACCATCATACCAATCAGTTAAGGATCCAATTAAAAATAGAATTGAGGCCCAAAGTTGAGTATAGGGTTCATTTAGCAAAAATAAATAGATTAGCACGGGTGAGATGATAATTCTGAGGATAGTCAATTGATTTGGTATTGTAAGCCGCATCCAATTTCCGTAATAATATATGAATTTTAAATTTAATATCTAATCTTCATAGTAAATAACCTTTTTCAAGTTTTTCCAGTATTCTCCGCAAAATTTTTTGCCAAATTCAGAAAAGCTTTAATTCATTCTTTTATACAATGAAAGTCCTGGTATTTATAAGATCATTCTCTTATCTCTAATAAATTTGTGACGAAAATTATTGTTAATACGTGGTTTATGTTTTGAAATAATTAGGAGATGTGATAGCGAGCATAAAGTAAAATTATTCTTATAAAATTAACTAATAATCGTTTTTATAGGTACGACAATAATTAGCGAGCATCAGGTTTTTAACCAGTGAACTAGCAAAAATTTAGATTCCCGGATGGTGTGAGTTATATCAAAGATATGGCTGTCAATACGGGTAAATTGGGCGCTGTAATTCACGAGGCGGAGCTATATTTGTCATACTTTTTACTCGCCTCTTAAGACAATTGAATATCTTGGAACATGCTGAAAGTAAATCTTGATTTTCCTACCTCGGTGAACCTAAATAAAAATACAAATGCTGAAAATATCGCTATTATTGGGGTAAATCGTGTCGGCTTGACCCTTCTCAAAAAATCTGCAAACATATTAAGTTCTTCTCAAAAAATATTAGGAATGATTAAAGAATATAAGAGCGATGTTGAACGTGAGGTTTCAGATGACTCAGTTATCCTGGGGGAATTAGACGATTTGGATGATGTTGTTGAAAAGTATGGTATAAGTAGTTGTATATTGGCGATTCTTCCATCTGATTTTCAATGTTTACATAGGGCAGTTCAAGCATGTGAAAGCCTTGGATTAAAATACTATTTGGTTTCAAACTTTTATGATCTGGAATTCGGCCAAACAACCAAGTATATTGTAAATAGATTTGTAGAGCCCCCCGACATTTCACTAAGATATGTTATAGATTTTGTCATTGCATTATTTTCCTTCATTATTCTGTTTCCGGCAATCCTTTCCATTTCTCTAGTATTAAAATTGTTTTCCAGAGGAGAAATTTTTTGTTCCCAAGAAAGAGTTGGTGTAAATGAAAAAATTATTAGACTATTTCAATTCCAAATATATATCAAAAACTATCGTTCGGTGGCTGAATCACTTCCAGCACTTGAAGAAAATCCTAAAATTTCAAAGATTGGAAAATTTCTAAAAAAAACGAGTTTGATTGATTTGCCCATGCTTATAAATATTTTAGCGGGAGACCTTAGTTTGATAGGTCCTCGTTCTGAAAGACCATATTATCATCAAAAATATAAAAGAATTATCCCTTTTTATGAAAATAGACTTCTCGCAAAACCTGGAATTTTCAGTCTAGCAGAGGTTGAAACGTGGAATGATAAAATGATTGAAAATGTAAGGGAGAAGGTGAAATTTGATTTGTATTTCGCAGATCATCAGAAATCGTTTTGGCTTAATTTGAAAATTTTAATTAAATCTAATTTGTTATTATTTAATTCAAAATCGGAATAGAAATTGAGTATTTCAAATATAATTTCATTTGATATCGAAGATTGGTTTCATCCTGAAATATTTGGAGATAGATTTCCGCAACACAAATGGAATCAATTGGAAAGTAGGGTTAAACAGTCTACTGAGATAATTCTGGATTTCTTATCCAAGAGGAACCTGAATGCCACATTTTTTTTTCTGGGTTGGATTGCTGAGAATTACCCGGAGATCGTTAAAATCGCAGCTGAAGCCGGTCATGAAATTGGGGTTCATGGTTATACTCATACGCGGATTGACGCCTTGGCCCCGGATGAATTCAGAGATGAAGTTAAGTTATCGATTTCCATATTAGAATCAATTACAGCAAAAAAAGTTTTGGGATTCCGTGCACCAACTTTTTCAATTACCAAAAAGACATTATGGGCACTTCCGATACTGCTCGATCAAGGTTTAAGTTACGATTCATCTGTGTTTCCCATCTATCATGACAGGTATGGGATTCCTGATGCCCCTATTATTCCCTACGAAATATACAAATCTGGTAAAAAATCTCTAGTAGAATTTCCGATGTCCACAATCCAAATTTGTCAATATCGGTTTCCATTAGGTGGAGGAGGATATTTCAGGCTGTATCCATTTTGGCTAACTAAGAAATTTATGAAAAAATGTCAAAGGGAGAAACGCGCGGTAATATTCTATGCACATCCCTGGGAATTTGATTTAGACCTACCAAGGGTTGATCTGAGTACTTTCGGACGTATCCGGCATTACTATGCCATAAATAAGTTTCTAGAGAGACTCTCGGTCATAACAGATTTGTTTGAATTCACGTCTTTTGAAAAATCCAGTTTGTGGGAATCAGTTTCATCTTTGGAAAATGATGATATAAACTATAATGCTGAGTTAGTTAGTCATACTATTGAAACAGGAGAAAAAAAGCAAGCACGTTATGTTAGTAAATAATTTTTTGGAAGCTAGCGCAGAGAAATTTTCATCACAAAAAGCAGTTTATTTTAATGATAATTGGCTTACTTATTCTGAGTTGGAAATCAAAGCGAATAAGTTGGCAAATTGTTTGAAAGATCAAGGTGTGAAACGGGGGGACAGAATTGCCCTACTTTCAGAGAATTCATTTACGAATGTTATTGCCTATTATTCAATATTAAAGTGCGGTGGAATCACGGTCGAATTAAATACCGAAATTACTCCAGCAGATCTAAACTACCTACTCAATGATTGCCAGGCAAAAGGGCTCATACTACAAGAGAAGTATTTAAATATTTTACAAAAATTTGATGGTGAAATTTCGAGTATCAAATTTATTGTCTGCGACGTTAATAACAATAACAAGCAAGAGTGTTTAAAAAGCACGCTTAGTTTGGAATCAATTTTCAGTGAATATGATGCTCACTTTGAAAAACCTCGGGTGATAGATGTTGACGTTGCATCTATCATTTATACATCTGGAAGTACAGGAAAACCAAAAGGGGTTGTTCTCACTCATTTAAATATCGTCTCAAACACCAAATCGATCGTTAAATATCTTAAACTTAGGTCTTCCGATAGGATCATGGTGATTTTACCATTTTTCTACGTGTACGGAAAATCGCTACTGAATACCCACATTTTTGCTGGTGGCTCTGTGGTTATTGACAATCGATTTGCGTTTCCTAATGCCATCTTAAAAACGATGGCAGAGACAGAATGTACCGGATTTGCGGGAGTTCCTTCAACTTTCCATATTTTATTGAATAAATCGGCAATACGGAAAAGGAAATTTCCACACCTCCGATATGTAACCCAGGCTGGTGGGGCTATGGCACCCTCAATTCAACAGATGGTTGCTACAGTTATTGAACCGGCCAAATTATTCATAATGTACGGTGCTACCGAGGCTTCAGCGCGCCTTTCATTTCTTGATCCTGAAATTTTGTCAAAAAAATGGGGTTCCATTGGCAAAGCAATTCCTAATGTTGACCTTTACATTGCGGATGAAGAGGGAAATCCTTTAGGTGATGGGCAAGTGGGTGAAATTGTCGCCCGTGGATCAAATATCATGCAAGGATATTGGAATGATGAAGAAGAAACTCGGGCGGTTTTGATAAATGGGAGTTATTTCACGGGGGATCTGGGAAAAAAAGATGGAGAAGGTTTTATCTATGTAGTCGGAAGAAAAAAAGACATGATTAAAGTAGGAGCCAACAGAATTAGTCCTAAATCGATCGAAGAAAAATTGCTCGAAAATCCCCATGTCCAGGAAATTGCGGTTATTGGTGTGGATGATGAGGTATTGGGCGAGGCTATTAAAGCATTTATCGTATGCAACAATTCTGCCAATCATATTTCAATCAATCAATTATTTGAGTATTGCAAAAAAGAGCTGCCTGCATTCAAAGTTCCGAAATATATAGAATTTGTAGAAGAATTACCTAAAAATTCTTCAGGTAAGGTATTAAAACAAAGACTAAAAACAGACTATAGTGTATGATTGATCAAGAAGGCATAAAAATTGTATCCAAAAAGATAGATAAAGATCTAAATATTGTTATGGTGAATCTATCAGGCTATGTCGACCAGGCAAATGTATATCTACTCCAGGATATCATTGATCAAAATTTTGGTAATCAAAATTACAATATCATTTTTGATTTAAAAAACCTCGTATATATGAGCAGTGCGGGTTGGGGAGTATTGGTTGGAGAAATAAAACGCATAAGAGAAAAAGGTGGTGATTTGAAACTATTGAATATGTCACCTGAAATCTATGAGATATATCAAATGCTTGAATTTTATCACCTTATCTCAGAATTTACTTCGTTAGAAGATGTTCTTAAGAGCTTTTTGGAGAGCAACCAGGAGAAATACGCAAACTATTTTGATGAGGAGCAAACAATCCAGAATTTAGTCGATACAACTAGAGAAATTTCAGAGAAAGAGCAATCTGGAGAACTGAATATTCCTCAAAATAGTTCTAAGCAATATAATAAACACGTCGAAAAAGATAATACTGGTGAAGGTCAATTACTTCATGGGAAAATTCAAGAGCAAGATCATGAAGATGAACAAAGAAGAGACAAAGATACCCTAAAAAAATATATTACTATTCCAACATCAGAAAACAAAAGTTATATAGAATTTTCACCGGAAAAAAGGGAAAAAGAAATTGATATTAAGATATTACCTCTTAACGAAAAAATAAGGCAGATAATTTCTCAGTTTCCAGAATTTGGTATCCGGCAAATAAGAAGAGCGCTTCGGGGGGAGGAATATGGCAATGTGAAAATTAGTCTCCTAAAACTAAAGTCTCTATTAAAAGAACTTGAATTGGATACAAAAGAGAAGCGATATAGATTCTATCGATCCTGTTAACCAAAATATACGGAGGTAAACTTGTTAACAAGTCTTTCTAATTCTTCAATCAAAAATCAGCTCGTCATTCTGTGTGCTGGATTGCTGTTTTTGACACCTCTGTATTCCATAGATGTTCGAGCAGATGACCTAAATAATAATGTATCGGAAACTTTCCAAAATTCGGAGCAAAAGCCTAATAAAAATAGATCTCCATATACACCTGGGGATGCGGTGGAAATCAAAACATTTCCCGATACAACCTTTTTTTTAAATAGAGTATTTCCTATAACGGATATGGGATATGTGGATCTACCTATTTATGGAAAAGTGAGAATTACCGAAATGACCAAAACAGAATTCGAAAACTTTATACGGGAAAAATATCGTGATTATTTAAGGTATCCAAATGTACAAGCGAAACCGTTAGTAAGGGTAAGCGTTCTTGGAGGTGTTCCACTTCCCGGATTTTATTATTATGATGCTGATTTTTCACTTTGGGAGTTAATCAATCAGGCCGGCGGAACCCTAAATGAAAAAGGTCTTAAGGAAATGAAATGGGACAGGGATAGGGAGGAAGTTCAAGATAATTTAATTCCCTATCTTCAAAATGGTACTTCCCTAAAAAATATGGGATTTCGTTCCGGTGACCAGATTAGGGTAAAGACCCCCGGTCAACCGGGTTGGCTACAAAGAACAACTCAAGTTATTTTTCCGATCCTGACTTTTGCTATTTCAATGTATTCATTCTATTTATCTTATTATATACTATTGGAAAATAGGAGGCAAGGGGTAAATACTGGTGGAGGCGGTAGAGGATTATAATAACATTTTCTGAGAGGAAAAAATGAATTTTAATAATGGAACTGTTAATACTGATACAACATCAATATCTGAACAAGAGATTAGAAAGTATTTAAAACTATTTAGAAAACGGATTTGGTTGATAATTTCAACATCTGTTATTTGTTCTCTAATGTGGGCAGCTTTTGTATATTTTTTTACAAACGATCCCTCTTATCAGAGTTCGACATTACTCTCATTTCAGGACCCACAAAGATTGAGCGCTGTATCCTCAGAAAGAGGATCGGCAAATATGGCCACTGCAAGTTTGTTACACTCGAATACCGTCTTAACGGAGGTTGTAAAAAAATTAAAATTAAATTTTTCAATGATTACGGAGAATGTTGATGAGGATGATATTTTCTCATTCTTAGATGTAAATTTAAATAGCCTACCCGGTTTCTATCAACTAAAAAAAGATGGGCAACAAATTGAATTATTTTTTTCAATTGATGAAGATCGGAATAAAAAAACCAAGATAAAATCATTCGCACCTATGGATACTATCGATATTAATCAGTTCAGATTTTTTCTGAATGAGGCCTATGTCAACAATTATCCAAAAAAATCTATTGAATTTAAGATAAAGCGGGGTGAAAACACCGTACTGGGACTAAAAAATAAAATTACCTTTGGTTTTGAACGGAGAGGTAATTCTCTGCTAACTGTTACAGCTTCGTCAAAATCTCCCGAAAAAGCAGCTGAAATTGCAAATACAGTAGTCGATAAGTTTATAGAAATTTCCTTAGAAATCAAACGCCAAAAGAACGATGAGGTGTTAAAGGTTCTCGAAATTGAATTGAACATCGCAAAGCATGATTTAGATATGGCAAATGGCAACCTGAAACAATTTCGTCAAGCAAATCCCTGGGTAACAATAACACCAACCAATATTGCTTATATCAACCAAATTGCAGAACTCGAAAATAGAAAAACAAATTTAACTGCAAGAATTAGCGACTTAAAAGTATTAATAGAAAAATTAGATCGAAATGCAGAAATGCAACAAAAACTAGTTATTTCAAGGGAAATTCTTACCTATTTGGGCTCAGTAAATAATGTTCCATTGCTGCCAGCTTTTACAACTCAACTCAGTGAATTAAATTTACGTAGAACTACGCTTTTAAACTCCTATGCTGCTTCGCACCCTTATGTTTTACAGAATGAGGCTGAACTTATTGAATTGATTCAAAAAATCAAGGCCACAGCGCTCAATCAGATAAATGAATCGGAACAGGAAAGAGAAGAAGTTACTTTAGCAATAAATTCAGAAAATTTAAAGGTACGAAGACTTCCATTAAAAGAAATTGAATTAGCAGAACTAGTCAAAGAGCGAGATTCAAAGAACGACCTATATTCTCAAATATTATCAAGATATAATCGTGCAAAGATTGAAAACGAGGTTGACGTTAGTGATATTTACATTGTTGATCGCGCCGTTCCTCCGCTATTGAAGAGCAAGAATGCAATTATGATAAGAAAAATGTTTATCGGAATTTTTATTTCCTTAGCCATCGCATTGGCATTGGCAATTATAAGAGAGTTCTTTAATAAGCGTGTCCAAAATGTCGAAGAATTGCAGGATATGTTACCAATAAGAGTTATTGGAAGTGTACCTTATATAAAAAATCATCACAAAACTAATTCGGAAGATCAGGATCAAAAAGGTAAAAAGGATTCAAAATTAATAACGATAGACTATACCCCAACTTATGAATCGGAATCTTACAGGGATTTAAGAACAAAGATTCTTCATCTAAATCAGGAAAACGTTCTTTCTTCATTCATAATTACAAGTTTGAATCCCAATGAAGGTAAGTCTCTAACTTCCTCCAATATCGCAGTAACAATAGCTCAACAAAAAATATCAACCCTGTTAATTGATGGGGATTTGAGAAGAGGTGTGTTGCACAATGTTTTTGGAAATAAAAAGAAACCCGGTTTAACAGATTTTCTTCTATCCGGTGCAACCATTGATTTTAATAATGTAAAACGATTGATTCAGACCACTTTGATACCCAACTTATTTCTTATTAGCTCGGGGAAACCTATTCCAAATCCTGCGGAAATGTTAGGGTCAGATAGAATGAAAAAGTTATTAAAAGTTCTAAAAACTAAATTTGGCATGGTAATGATCGATACCGCCCCATTGGAAACATCAACGGATGCTGTCGTACTTTCAACCTCTGTTGATGGCGCTGTTGTTGTCGTCCGTGCGAATTCAACTAACGTAGATCAACTTTATTACAAGATTAATCAATATCCTCTCTTGCATAATAAGATATTAGGTCTCATTCTTAATATGGTGACAACTAAGACCCGGATGAGTCAGTATCAATATTCTTATTATGATTACTAATAGTTAGTTTATGAATGTTGCCTCGTTTGATTCTCCACCCCCTCATTGGGATGAGTTTGTACATCAACATTCTCATGGAAAAATTTATCATCTCAGTGCCTGGAATGAAATGGTCCGCGATATATTTAAACATTCTATCCGGTACGTTGTAGTGAAAAACCAGGATGAGATTCACGGAATTTTACCTCTCACAGAGTTTCAATCATATTTGTTCGGAAAATTCAGTGTTTCTCTTCCTTTTATTAATTATGGTGGGCCTCTCGTTGTGGATGTGACAACTTATTATGATATTGCCGATTATTTAAAGAAATATCGAGAAGAATCTGGTTTTAGATTTGTAGAAATAAGAATGGATAAAAAAGTTGATATCCAGCTACCCGAAAGACAACACAAGGTAACCTTTTCCTTAAAGCTTCCCAATGATCCGACTACTTTAATGTCTTCGTTTAAAGCCAAATTGAGAAGCCAGATTCGAAGACCAATTAAAGAAGGAATGATTTCCAAAAGAGGTGGTGAAAATTTACTGGATGATTTTTATTTCATATTTTCCAGGAATATGAGGGATTTGGGTACGCCGGTCTTATCAAAAAACTTCTTTCGAAAAATATTCGAAACTTTTCCTGCAAATAGTAAAATTGTATGTGTTTATTCTTCAAATAAGCAACCAGTAGCTGCTTCTTTTCTATTATTCTATAAGAGAATATGTGAAATTCCCTGGGCTTCTTCACTAAAACAATATAATCGTTATAGTCCCAACATGCTGCTTTATTGGGAATCAATAATCACTGCAATTGAAAGTAACTGTACAGTTTTTGATTTCGGAAGATGCACTCCAAACACAGGAACATATAAATTTAAAAGGCAATGGGGAGCTATTGAAAGTCCTCTCTACTGGTATTATGCGTTAAATGATACTCAGGAATTACCGGAGATAAATCCCAACAATCCTAAGTATGAATTTGCCATCAATATTTGGCGTAAATTACCATTATTCATTACAAACGGAATTGGACCCTCGATAGTAAGAAATATTCCCTGATTCTTATTTTAATCCTCTTAAAATACAAAATTGATTTTAATCTAAAGTCTGTAACGATTTACTTTTAAGAGAGTGTTAAAACCTCATGGCATACATAGTTAAAGACTCAGACATTCATAAAGATAAAAAACTTCTTTTAGATATTCTTCTCGAGAATCGTGAAAAGAAATCCTTTCCCTATGATAGGCGTTATGATTGGCTATATCTGGAAAATCCCTATGGTGAAGCAACTGCCTGGGTAATTTGGGATGAAGAAAATGAAATCCCGGCTGGATTTACCGCGGTTTATCCCAGAAAGATGTTAGTTGAGGGAAATCAATATCTATGCTGGAACTGCGGAGATTTTTCCATAAAAAAAAAATATAGAACGTTAGGGATTGCTGTAAAATTGAGAAGAAAGGCTAAGGAACATGTCGACCGAGGTGAAATCCCCTTTTTATATGCCCATCCCAATAATCGAATGGTCCACGTACACATCCGAGTAGGTCATCGTAAAATAGCCCAAATGAAAAGATATGCTCTACCAATCCGATTTTCAAAATATGTTGCAAGAAAACCTTTCGGAAAGATAGGGGAGACATTAATTGATCCCCTGGTTACAAAAGCGTTGAAAACAAAGTACAAAAAGAGCGGTGACTATATATGCCTTGATCAAACCGTGATGAAATTTAATGGTGATTATGTCAATCTGTGCTACGACGTTAACGAAAAATTGCCAGTTATTGGGTTAAGGGACGAGGTCTATCTGAATTGGAAGTACAAAAAACACCCGGTATTTGAATATAGGCTTTTCAAATTTTTTCAGGAAAGTCGGTTCTCCGGTTACGTAATTTTCAAGATAGACGGAGACACGATTCATTTAAGCGAAATTGTTTGCCCTCTGGATAACTCAATTTCTCATAATTTAATTCAAACATTCGTGCATTTTGTTTTGAATGACTTACCTGGCGTTTCTTCGATTTCAACCGTGCAACAGGAGTATAATCCTATAATTTCTGCGTTAGTCGATTTAGGATTTAAGTACAGGGATGATTCAACGAGTGACGTAATCGCTTACGGAAAAGATTCTAAGGTAAAAAATATTATCCTTGATGGGCGTCAATGGTTCATGAATGTCGGGGATAGAGATTCTTAAGAAAGGGGTGTTAAATGACTAAAATAGAGGAAATCAAAAAGTTTTTGTACGAGGAACATCTGAAAAATGAATTTGAAGCTTTACGTAACGACGATTCACTTCTGGAAAAAGGGATTATCGATTCGGTTAAAATGTTAGACTTGATTAGTTTTTTGCAGGAGAAATATGATATTGAAATCGATGATGAGGATCTATATCCAGAAAATTTTGATTCTCTAACGGCTATTAGTCATTATATAGATAGTAAGCAAACCGCTTAAATTATGAAACAAATTAAATTTCCCTGGGGTGCGTGGTATGGTGATAGTGAAAAAACACTACTTATTCCTGGAAATCCTCAAATAGATGTTGCAGAGATTCCCAAAAATTTAGCGCTTTCATCTCAGGAAATAAAAAAAACGTTAACCCCCTTTTTTAAAAATATTGATTCCCAAAAACATAAGAATGTAGTTGTCGTAATCGATGATTTGACAAGACCAATTAAGCTTGAACCGCTATTCGAAGCAATCACTAACATATTTAGATATGAGAATATTGAAAATGATTCTGTAAAAGTCTTAATTGGTTTGGGTGGACACAGAGAATTTACCGAAGAAGATTTAGTAAAAAAAATTGGAAAAAAAGCGGTCACACAATTTCAATGGTTTAACCATAACCCGTTATCCAACCTTGCAAAACTTCAATTAGAATGGAAAGATACACCAGTAGAATTAAATGAACATTTCGTCAGCGCCGATTATCGAATAATAATTAGCTGTTTAGTACCACACAGTTTTGCAGGATTCAGTGGTGGAGCGAAAATGTTATTTCCGGGTATTGCAAATTTTGAAATGATTAAACGGACACATAAATCTGTGATGATGGGATTTATGGGCAAATTGGGTGAAACAGAAAACAATCGATTTCGAATTGAAATTGAAGAATTAACAAGACAAATTGGTGTAGATTTATTTATTGGATTGGTAGGAAATCAGGATCGTGAAATCATAGAATTGTTTTGCGGCGATGTGGTGGAAGCACATCGTAAAGCGGCAAACTACGCAAAGAATTATTATACTGCAAATATTGAGTCGGAATTATATGATATGATAGTTTTGAACGCTTTTCCCAAAGACACCGAACTATTACAATTAGAAAACGCATTTATACCATTACTTTCTGCCTCAGATAAGCTTGTTAAAGATAATGGGTTTGTTCTGGTTACAAGTGCGTGTTCGGAGGGAATAGGTCACCACGCTCTTTTCGGCCCGGATAAGCCCCTCTATCGCAAACCTCTTCCGAAACGATTTTTAACAGATTATAATGTCTTGTTCTATTCTGAAAATATAGATGAGCAAGAATTTACCAAAATTTTTTGGGAGGGCTATCGTTTTTATTCCGATGAGAGCAAGTTAAATAATTATCTACAGAATTCTCTCACGCGGAGCCCAAAAATCTTAGTTTTTCCATATGCAAGTATTCAAATGGTAGGATAATATGAGTCTAACAGGGATTGTTTTTTTAGCAGTTTACGGAATCGGGTTGCTTTTAACTCTATTCAACCCTTATTATGGAGTAGCACTCTATATATTTGAATGGCATAATCATCCGCCATATATGTGGTGGGGAAGTGAATGGCCAGATATCCGCTGGTCTTATACAATTGCCTTGGTAACTTTGATTAGTTGGATATTCCATAGAAAAAAATTGCCTCCACTTATTAATCCGGATTATAAACCGCTCATTTGGATGGTTCTGTTTATTATCAACGCCTATATAGTTTCACATACCGTATCGGTTATACCATCAGAGAGTGCGCGTAAGGCTGAAATACTACTAAAGTATGTGATTTACTTAGTCATTATGACTCAATTAATACGTACACCCAAAAATTATCGACTGATGATCTGGGTGTTATTATTGTGTGTTGGTAACTTTGGACGAATGGCCTGGGAGGAAGGGCAGAACCAAGAGTTTTCATTTATGGCGCCTAATGCTTCAGGAAATAATGCAATTGCTGCTCATGTGATGACCGCAATTCCGTTTTATTTATTTGCTTTCTTTAATCCAAGGACTAACCGCTGGCAGAAACTACTTATATTTCTCATTCTTCCCTTTTGTTTTAACCTTATCGTCTTAGCTAATAGCCGAGGTGCAACACTCGGACTAGTTGTTATTGCGGTTTTTACTTTAATTTGGACCAGTGGCAAAACCAGATTGAAGTTGATATTGGGAATCTTATTTGCTGCTATCATGTTTTTACAATTAACGAATGAGCAATTCTGGGAACGTCAAGGTACAGTAAATGAGTATCAGAGCGATGGGTCTGCCATGAGCCGGTTTTATTTATGGAACGGAGCCATTAATGTGATGAAGGAATATCCATTGGGGGTTGGGGGCGAAGGATTTGAGGAGTTGGCTCAAGAATATGTTCCGGAATTGAAAGAGGATATGGCCAGAGATGGAAATAAAACCGTCCATAATACATTTTTCAACTTTGGCACCGAATGGGGATTTTTAGGACTGTTCTTTTACCTGGGATTCTTAACTCACTGTTTTATTTTATTAATTAAAGTAAAAAAGATATCAAGAAAATTTCCTGCTCTTTCAAGTTTTTATTATGAAGCAACTGCAGTGCAGTTAGCGATAATAGGTATATCAGCAGCGGGTATGTTTCACAATCGCTCATATGCCGAAATTGTATATTGGTTATGCGCTTTTGCAATAATACTCTATAATATGGTTAGAACTGAACTTGCAAAAGTGCAAAATGTGAATCTCGTGGACAAAACAGGTAAGAAAGTGCCCGAAACCTCATTAGCAATCGACTCTGCATATTCAACAAAATAATTATCATTACAGGCTATATTAGGATTTCTGCCAAAATCAAATTCGGATTTGGGTTTCTCCTCCTTCAAACATCGCTTAGTCAAATAGGCATGGGATATTTTTCATGCCTGTCAAATCCCTCCCCAAATAATTTGATCGACTTGAATCCAGAGTGACGAAAACCTCAAATCAATGGTACTCTCAAAGCTATCATAATGGTTATGAAGTTACTAACTAGAGCGGGAACGTAAATGGAAGAAAATGTTGGTGCGAAGGCAAAAAAAGGAATTGCCTGGACTGCTATTTATAATTTTTTCGAATATATTTTTCGAATTGTAAGCGGAATAATCCTGGCGCGTATTTTATTCCCTGAAGATTTTGGATTGATGGGAATTGCAATGATTGCAGTCCAGTTTGCTAGACGGATAACCAGTTTTGGATTTAACATGGTATTGGTACAAAGAAAAGAGATTCACCGTGAGCATTATGATACTGTATTTTTTACGAATCTTATTTTAATGGGTTTACTTACGACAAGTTTTATTTTGCTTGCAGACTATCTTGCTGAATTTTTTAATAATGACAAATTAAAACCCATATTTGTTGTAGTTGGATTTGATTTTGTTCTGAGAGCTTTGAATAGTGTTCCCACTGCAATTTTAACAAGAGAGATGAAATTTAAAGAATCCGGAATGGCAGGCGCTATTGAGGAATTTGTTGCTATGTTTTCGCCTGTATTCCTTGCTATGGCCGGGTTTGGTGTTTGGTCTCTCGTCATGGGAAGCCTTCTGGGGAGTATTGCCCATATTATGTCTGTCTATTACTATACCCGATGGTATCCAAAATTTCAATTTCGAATTTGGGCCTTCAAGGAGGTTTTTTCCTTTGGCTTGTGGGTGTTTGTAAATAATTATATCAGCTATTTTATTAAAAAAGTTGATTACTTTTTTATTGCCAAATTATTAAACGCCACCCAATTAGGCTATTACGAACGGGCCTTTAAGTTAATGACATTTCCTAGAAACAAAATATTTAAAAAAATCAATGGAGTTATGTTTTCAGCTTATTCACGTGTTCAGGAAAGTGATAAAAAATTAATTAAGGGAATCTTACGGGTCACAACCTATGCTTCCATTGTTACATATCCGTTAATGATTTGGATGTTTTTTGCAGCCCCCTCATTTATTACTGTGTTGTATGGACCAAAATGGGAATTAACCATTGTTCCTTTAAAAATAATGTGTATTTCCGGAATTTTTCAAACCTTTTCAATCATTTTCACACCTCTGTTGTATGCGAAAGGACTTGTCGGTCATCAAACCCGCCGGCAATTTTTTTATCTACTCATTTTATCTGGCATGATTCTCTTAGGTATCAGGTGGGGTATCAACGGAGTTGCCTGGGGTGTAACCATGGCCTCTTTTATTCAACTGGCTTTAATGGTGCATCTGACAGTTAGAAAAATTTCAATGCCTTTGATTAAGTTTTTAAAAGCTCAACAATCAACGGTTATATACGGATTGATTCAGATAGGACTTCTGCAAGCATTTCAATTTTTTGTGTCTCCCATTTTTGACATTAAAAGCTGGCAGATGCTGATCTCTGTCTCAATACTTTCGGTAGTGATAATTGTCGGTGCACATTTGACAATTCGATTCAAAGATTTGGATGACATCTTTACTGAACTGTTTCACGAAATCAAAAAATACGCCAGGAAAATGCCCATCATCAAACAAATGGCGTTTCTCTCCCCTAAGGTCAAATTGGATTAATAAAGCCTTATTTATGACAACCTTTTGGTGGATATTTGTTTTAACCAAGTAGACACAGTAATCATATACGAATCTTAGACATTTACAGTTTTTTCGAATGTATTTTTTCGGGGCAGTTTTTGATAATAAGAGACATTCTTAAATATTTATATTTTTTATTGTTTCGAATCCTAGGTGTTTATTCTTTTTTACGATACAGAAATAGGGATAAGGCCATTGTTCTAACTTACCATGGAGTACTTCCAAATATCCCATCGAATGGTAACCAGTTTGAGTATCGAAATTTTGTAACGACAAAGCAATTTGAAAAACAAATCAGATTGTTATTGAAAAAATATCGTCCTTTAAATATTTCCGACTTCACAGAAGCGGGAGGAAATCTCTCTGGAGGTTTTTTAATCACCTTTGATGATGGTTTTTATAATAATTACAAATACGCCTTCCCGCTACTGGAAAAATACGGGTTGCATGGCTGTTTCTTTGTAACAACCAATTATATTGGGAAAAAGGAATATATATGGACTGAACAAGTTACTCTGTTGTTACAACGAACAAAAAAAAGTAAGGTCCAATTACATTTGGAAGATAAGTATGTGTTTGAACTGAATGGATTTAAAAAAAGGGAAGTTGCATCTGTGACGATTCGAAAATATTTAAAAAAGGCTCCTCCCGAAAGGATTCAGGATGTGTTGGAGCAAATGAAATCTCAATTGACTGATGTTTCTCTATTGATAGACCAAGAGGATGAAGAAAGGTATAAATTTATGACCTGGAAGGAAGCGAAAGAAATGTCAGATTCGGGACAAATTATTGGCTCTCATACTAAATCTCATTTTATCGTTTCTACTCTTTCTGAAGCAGAGAGTTGGGAGGAACTGAGAGGTTCAAAGGAAGCGATTGAAAAAAATACAGGCACGCAGTGTATTTCGATCAGTTTCCCCAATGGAGAAAAGGAAGATTATTCTGAGATCCAGAAAAATCAGTTGCAAAGACTCGGTTACAAATGTGCCTTTACGCAAGTTCCACTTTTTAATAACGGAAATACGGATAGACTTGAAATCCGGCGTGTTAATATTACAAGTACTTTATATATGCCTGTGTTCGAGGGCAAAATATGCGGTTTTATATAGAAATACTATTTTAAGAACTGAAATCAGTATTCCCCCCTATGTTGAATGGGATTAATTCCCTGAAGATTTTCTTGAAAGAAGAGTCTGAATCACAAGCTAATATTTCTTTCATGAATTCTGGGTTTAAATAATCCACTTTGTCTGTAGGAATAAATTAAGTCAAATTTAACCTCGTAAGTAAAATCATCCGAAAATCTGATGGAATCAATCCGGGAATTGAGAACAATTGTAGAAAAAAAAAGGAGCAGGGAATTAACACCCCTGAAAGCTGCTTTTTACAGAGAGCCAATTCAGGTTTTTCTAACAAGATTATTCCTGTTTTTAAATGTTGGACAAATTCAATTAGGGCTTCTTTGGTTAATCGTCGGAATAATCGGATCTGTTTTTTTTCTGAGTGGAAATGTGAAATATGGAATCGTTGCAATCATATTCCATTATATTCAGACGATTTTGGATGGCTGTGACGGGCAAGTTGCCCGGTATAATAAAAAAACAAAATTGACTGAAGAGGAAGACTATAAACTTGCGTTTCAGGGACTGTACCTGGATCGCTTTCAGCATATTGTTGTTGATTTATTTGCAATGTTCTTCTTCGCCATTGGCCTATATCAAATCAGTGGATTTATCAGTGTTCTTGTTGCGGGTGTAATTTTGGTAATGATTCGAATGTATAAAAGAACTCATGAACTTATCTTAAATAGTGTTGCACAAATCCTTAAGAAGCGAAGCAAAATTTTGGAGCAAGTCAGGTTGAAATATACTCTTGCCAAGGAAAAACCAATAGGCATCAAAATAATCCTTCATTTATTTTGGTGGATAAAGAATGGAAAACGACTTTATATATTGATTTTAATCGCCCATCTTTTTGATTTAGTCTTTCCATACTTTTTCAATAGCCTAACTTCCGCCTTACCGTTAGGGCTCAATTTCAGAATATGTTTAATCTATTATTTCGCTCTGATAGGCATAATAGGCCTGGTGATTGAAGTACTAGATGATATCAAATACATGTATGGGATACTAAAAATAGAAAAACTAGCATGATGCGATTGTTTGTTGGCAGAATTTGACCTAAGACCTTATTGTTCGTTCCAGGATCAATTTATGTCAGAAGGTTTTTTTGGAGTTCTATGAGTCGATTCAAACATCTTAGAGATTTTTGATTTGGATTTTCAACACCTTTTGCAGGTTCTTATTCAATTCTCCTAAAAAACCAATGTTTTTTTCTTTTTTGGTTCGATAATGAAGTGAGAATTTCAATTATTTCAAATTGGATAGGAAATCAAATTAGAGTTTGAAAATCTTATACAACACCATCCAAAATTTTTTGAAAGCAATACTAGCAAGATAATGAAGAACATCCTCTTTGTCACAACCCACTTTCCACCGGCGAAATCTGTCGGTACTCAAAGAATCGTGCGTATTTGTAAATATCTCCCCCAATTGGGTTGGAATATTGCCATATTGACTCAGAATGAATATTATTACCAAAACTTACTACCTGACTTGAATAATAATTATAGCATCGGACACGATATTAAGGTAGTTCGAACCAGAAAATTTGATATTCTGAGTGTGTTGTATAATTTTAAGAATTCTCTTAACAGCAAAGCTGATAAAAATGTTGAGACACAGAGTTCTGATTCTGATAGGAGATCCAATATTGAATCCAGTAATCCAAAATCAATTTGGCAACAAGTTAAGGATTTTTTTACATGGCTTCCCTGTGTTCCGGATAGGGAAATTGGCTGGCTGCCCTTCGCTGTTTTTCGGGGCTTATTGATGATAAAAAAATATAGAATTGATGTAATTTTTTCGAGTTGCCCACCCCATAGCGTGCATCTCATCTCATTGATACTGAAATTATTAACTGGAAAACATTTGGTTCTTGATTTTAGGGATCCTTGGGCCAGATCGCAATGGGAGCCACTGGATTCGTCAAAACTAGAGCGATTTGAAAAGAATATCAATATAATACTTGAAAGATGGGCAGTTAAAAAAGCCGATAAAATAATTTGTAATACCGCAGAATTGAGAGACGATTTTATTGATTTTTATAAAGAATTGCCAAATGAAAAATTCCAGGTTTTTTACAATGGATATGATCCCGAGAATATTCTTAAAATTTCAAACAACAAGCCAAATAATTCTAAAAAAGTAAAATTTACTCATACAGGCACATTGTATAAGCGGCGTGATCCTTCTCCCCTTTTTTATGCAATCAAAAAATTGATTGATGAAAAACGACTAGAACGGGACAAAATTTGTATACAATTTATTGGAACGATCAGTGAAGAGCTAAGGATGATAACCAGATTGGTTCGTAAACTGGAACTAGAGGATGTTATTCAATTTATAAAGCCCGTGAATTATCATAAAAGTCTCGATTACATGTACCAGAGTGATGTTTTAGTGGTTTTGCAACCAGGAACCCGGTTGCAAATACCAGCAAAGATTTTTGATTATATGTGTGCTGAGAAACCGGTGCTGGCTATTGGTGAAAAAAACAGTGCGACAGAAAGAATCGTTCAGAATCAATTTGGTATTTTCGTGGATTATAATAACCTTAAAGATATTATGCAGGGATTTATTGCGCTTTATAATAACAAAACTATCGATTTGAATGAAATGAAATCGGCACGCGATAAATATAATATAGCCAAATCCATCCAAAGTTTTCATGAAATTTTATCCTCCTAAAAATCTTGTCGGCCCATCAGATATCCTAGGCTATACTCAACTTACAATGTCTCACGAGGAATTAAATTGCTAAATAAGGCTTTTGCAAAATTAATTAATGAAATTCCTCAGAGTAAATGGGAAGAATGTATGGAAATAGGCAGCTTCCGCTCATTGAGAATCGAAGGGATGACTGAGCGAAAATTTTCTCTTATCGCAAAATGCAAAATAAGAGGGCAGATAGATTGTAACGTTGTGTACATAAAATTTTATAAGAATTATTATCAGAAACCCGAAAAAGAGTTGACTAATATTATTGAAAGAGACTTTCGCGACTTGGTTCATTGGTATGAAAAATTTAAATGCTCTGACCAGTTCCATGTGGTTAAACCGCTTTTCGTTCTCCCCAATAAATCGATGTTGGTAACAAGGGAAGTTGCAGGAGAAGACCTTCATCAGTTACTCATAGATTTTGATTGGCTTTTTGCCTCAAAAAAAAATTTTCAATATTTACGGGACAAAATTCACAATGCTGGCGCATGGTTGCATTATTTTCACTCAATTCAGACAAGTAAGGATGATATTTATTCTATTGATGATTTACTGGAATACATGGATATCCGCCTGAAAATTCTGACTGAGGAAGGTAAAAGGCATTTCCCTGAAATTTATCGGGAAAAAATTCATGATTTTATTGAAAAGAATCGCTTGTTGGTATCAGAGACTGAACTAGAAGTAAACCTCAGTCACAGCGATTTTAATCCCGGAAATATTATCGTTAATGGCGATTCGGTGACAGTTCTGGATTTCGGGAAAGTAAAAAAGGAATCGTTTTTGTTGGATGTTTCCAGGTTTTATCATCAACTTTTCCTGATGACATTTAAACCAAATGTCCGCCAAAAAATGATACGCAATTTACAGAGGGCCTTATTGGAGGGTTTTGGCAAACCTGGGGCAAATCAACTGACAATATTTAAATTTCTCCTAATTCGTCACACTCTGACCCATCTGGTTGGTATAACGCGATTTTGGCAGAAGAAATTCCAAGAAAGGGTTTATAATTATTGGGTATTGTACAATGAGTTGAAATTTCTGGATTCCTTTTTAGATGAAAATTGATGTAAGAATAGTGATTAATCGAATTTGAGATTTCAAAAATGAGAGTACTAAAATATGCTGCAAAATTAAGAAAAATGTCGGCAAGAGAAATCAACTTTCGATTACGTCAAAAATCCAGAACAACACTTGAATTGTACAGATGGAAGATAAAAGCTGACACGGATTTTCTTATCCCTCCCAGTATTAAACGAATTGAAAAGACGAATCTTAAATTTCCGAATCCGCAATTAAAGTTCTATGGACTCACGGATTACCCGGAAAAATTAATCGAAATTTTTGACTCTGCATTTACAGAAAAAAAGAGAGAATTTCTATTTCAAGCTCAAAACTTGCTCAACCATAAATTTCATTTTTTAGGAGAGAATGTAACGCTTTCCAATCCGATTCAATGGAATGTAAATCCTCAAACCGGAGTAGAGTATCCCCATTTGTATTACACTCTGATGGATAGTTATAACACAAATCGTTTTGGGGATGTCAAATATGTATGGGAATTAAATCGCCACCAATTTTTGATAGAGCTTGCGAAATCTTATTTTCTCACCAATGATGAAAAATATTCGGAAAAAATTTGGGAATTTCTCGAGAGTTGGTTTTCTCAGAATAAATATAAAATCGGAATTAATTATACTTCCGCATTGGAACATTCGATACGAATTTTCGCATGGATTTGGACTTATTACTATACAAGAGAATCTCCCATCTGGACACAACAAAGAACAGAAGTATTGGTTAAAAACTTACTGCTGCATGGTCTATTCATCGAGGAAAATCTTTCATACTACTATAGTCCTTATAATCATTTGATTGGAGAATTAGCCGCCCTTTCGTTATTGGGTACGGTCTTTTCAAATTTGTCCGAGTTCCAAGATTGGCAGAATAGGTATTGGGTTGAATTAGAAAACCAACTTGATTTTCAATTCAGTTCCGATGGTTTTACGGTAGAGCAAGCAAGTTATTACCATCATTTTACACTTGGTTTTTATCTCATGCTCGCGATTCTACGCAAACAAAATGGTTTAACAGTTTCGGATTTTGTTTGGGATAAAATTGAACATGCAATTGAATTCTCAATGTACCTAACACGTCCTGATGGAAAATTACCCATGATTGGCGACATTGATAACGCAAGGTCAATCTACTTCTATAGTCCTATAGATCAATGGAATTTACGTTTTTTCCTTGCAATTGGTGCAGTGCTCTTTGAAAGAACGGATTTCAAGTATGTTTCACAAAATAACACCGAAGAACTATTATGGTTGTTTGGCGAGAACGGTATGCAAAAATATGAAAAATTAGAGTCGGTTCTCCCTAGTAAACTATCGCGAGCTCTAAACGAAAGTGGATATTACGTCATGCGCAATAGCTGGAGCGATAATAGTAATTATTGTTGTTTTGATTGTGGCGAAATTGCACATGGGGTTTTTAAAGATGAAACACCCTCTGCCGCTCATGGACATGCAGATATCCTCTCTTATGAGTTAACAATTAATGGAAAACCAATTATTATAGATCCTGGATTCCATACCTATTTTGGTCCTCTGGATTGGCATCAATATTTCCGTTCGACTCAAGGCCATAATACGATTTCAGTGAACGGTGCAGGTCAGGCGATCCATGAGGATAGAATCGGCTGGTCAACTGTTTCCTCACCAAGATTGGAGCATTGGGTATCGCGGGATGAATATGATTTTGTCGCGGGGGCTATAGATCGATTTGCGAAATTACCCCATGATATTTTTCATAGGCGCTATATTATTTTCAACAAAGAGCTTTATTTTCTTATAATTGATGAAGTCAATAGTTCATCCTCGAATCGAAATTTTGACGTTGAATCAAATCTTCATTTTTTGCCAGGGGAATTAGAGTATTCTTCATTCAAATTAATTCTTGATGGCCAATTAGTTGCAGTATTATCAATACCCGAAAATAGTGCGACTGAGATAAATAATGGAGAGGAAAATCCAGAAAAAGGCTGGATAGCAGAAGGATATGGTTATAAAAAAGCTGCTCCAGTGTTCAGAATAATATGCTCACAGCAATTACCAATATATTTTGGAATGTTATTCCCAACAAATCTAAAAGAGAATAAAATTTGTGAAGTTGAAATAGAGGAAATAGCGGAAAATATCCATTGTTGTCACCTGACTATTGATGATTACGAAGAAAAAGTTTTCATTAATCCACTGCAAAAAAATTACAGTATCCAATCCTTGACTACTGACGCACTTTGCACAATCCAAAAATCTCATGGAGATATAGAGTATGAATTCTTCTTTTTAAGAGTTAAAAATATTAAATCCTCTGATGCCGAAACTAAAATCTTTTTAAAAAAGAATGAGGATATAGATACAAAAGTCAGGATTGGTTTTCAAGAACCTATTTTGGAAAAATGGAATTAGAAAAGATAGAAACGATAGAAACTGAGAGTAAGAAAAAACTACAACGGAAAATTAGGTTAGCACATCTACTTAATAATTTGGGTCCGGCTGGCAAAGAGCTCGGGATCTTGAAATTGGTAGAAAACTTAAATCCGGAAGTATTTGATACCACCCTGGTAGTTACAAATGTGGTCAATTCGAAAGGTTTGTTGGACCTGAGTCGATTTAAGATCATCCATTTGAAGATGGGAAAAGGAAATCACTTCAATTTACCATTAAAATTAGCGAGGATTTTTAAAGATTCCAATTTCGACTTGCTGCATACACATTCCTGGGGTACCCTTATTGAAGGAATTGTTGGAGCTAAATTAGCAAGAGTTCCCTTTATTATTCATGGAGAGCACGGTACTTTTCCTATGAACTTTCCGCACAACTATATACAAAGAGTATTCTGGGGTCTTGCTGATCAAGTGTTGTCTGTATCTGGTGAATTGAGTAAACGACTCTCTGCCGTAACTCATTTTCCAGAAGATAAAATAGAGGTCATAATAAATGGGGTTGATGAGCGCAAATTTTATCCTTCACAAAAGTTAAGGATAGAATTTCGGGAAAAATTTAATTTTGAGGAAACAGATTTCATCGTGGGAATTGTCGGTCGGTTATGTCATGTTAAAAACCAGGCAATGCTCGTTCGTTCAATCGCACATTTAGTTCGTCAGGGCATTGGAATTAAGGCTGTTCTAATAGGTGATGATCTAAATAAAGAAAAATATCAAAATAGACTGGAGAAACTGGCCTCCGAGCTAGAAGTTACAAAGAATATCCACTTCCTAGGATTTAACAAGGATATTAACTTAATCTTAAACGGTATTGATGTATTCGCTCTAACTTCTTTGAGCGAGGGATGTTCCAATGTCATCCAGGAGGCCATGTTTGCTGGCAGGGTCGTGATAGCAACAAATGTCGGTGGAAATCCCGAATTGGTGCGAAATAATCATACCGGCATTTTGGTTGAAAGTAATAACGATGCTGAGTTGAGTGAAGCATTAAAAAAGCTTATGGAAAAGCCCTCCGAATTGAAAAGGATGGAACAAAATGCCCGGGAATATGCTCTTAAATTTTTCTCGCTGCGGAAAATGGTGAAATCTTATGAAGATATTTACGTTGAGGCGTTCAATAACGGCCACTGATTAATTAAATAAGGGAAAATAAAATTTTTACTTTTTACCATCTAAATTTAAGTGAACAAAATATCCTTAACATTTATTTAGATATTCTTATTTAGAATTATATGCTATTTCTTAATTATCATTTTTAAAAAAATTTTAGGTGAAATTAAAACGGGAGTTCCGTGAGGTTTGTAATTCGAGAGGCTGAATTGCCAGCGGATAAGGGAATTTTACTAAGCACCCTAATCCGCAACCGAGATAGCTCCAACAATGCATTGAGAAAAGAACGATTTGAATGGTCATATTCTACAAATCCCTATGGCAAAGCTCGAGCTTGGATTGCCTGTGATACAAAAACGAATAAATGTGTTGGCATTGCTTCAGCCTTCCCACGTAAAATATTAATAAACGGGAACCCGATTACGTGTATGAACACCGGAGATACAGCTGTAGACAAAGAGTATCGTTCACTCGGATTGGCGATAAATATTTTACAAGAAAGACAAAGAGGAGCTATTGACAATAATATTGGATTTCTATATTCCTACCCCGTTGACAACATGGAGGTTGTACTTTCCCATTTGGGCTGGAAAACCGTTGATAAGTTTCGGAGATATGGAATCGTTCTCAATGTAAATAGTTTTATTGAGAAATATGTGAAAGCGCGAAGGTTTGGTTCCATTATTTCTTATCCACCAAATTTATTGCTTACTTTATGGTGGGGTAATTTCTTGGGAAAAAGAGAGTTTCGGGTTAGACTCCAATCTAAAAAAAAATTTGATAATGAGTTTGATGACCTCTTCGAAAGCATTTCGATTAATTATCCAGTTATTGGAATAAGAGATTCACAATTCCTAAACTGGCGATTCTTAGAGAATCCTTTGCATAAAAATCTACTTATCTTCCGATTGGAAAAAGCTGACCGATTTTTTGGCTACGCCCTCGTTGATGTTTACAAAGATTCTGCCCGAATGGTTGACTATATGGTCCTAAGTGAAGAGTTGATTGTTTCTCTGCTTGTCGGAGTTATCAAATGGCTTAGGGAAAAAGGCATAGGTACCTTTGCATTTCGCTCACTGAGTAATGACCCAATTAATGATAAGTTTAAATCTTTTGGATATATTTTCAAAGATAGCAAAGATTCCTCCATCTCTGTCTACCTACCTCAGAATTCTCCCTATAATATCATATTAGAATCAACCAATTGGTATATGACCCAGGCTGATAGGGATGTTTAAAATATTTTTTTGATTTTCTATTGATCTCTAAATGTTCAATAATCACTCTAATTAATTCGGTCCATATTTTAATCGATATGATTTTCTTGAGAAAGATCAACAACGGTACAAGGTTTTTTGAAATTTGCACTGAAACAAGGAATAGATTGAAATCACTCAAATAATGATAAATAATCTAGAAAAGATTTAACTGCACCATAAGCGTTCATCTTATATCGTGAAATGGTTTTTAAAGTATACTGAATTGGTGCCCGATATTTTTAAAAGAGTATCTTAACCTGTATAACGTAAATAAAATACATCGCAGTAATAAATTTAAGCAGATATACTATAGATATTCTCGTTTGAATAATTTCGAAATTTTAAAGGAGTAATTTATATCTGCATCCTTGAATCTATTGTTTAGCTTTTTTTATGCTTGAAGAAAAAACGAAGTCAATCCAAAAAAAAGAGGTAGCAGAACATTTTTCATCAATTTCTGGTGATTATCGCGAGAAAAATTATCAGCTAGCGAGGAAGCGCGGTAAATACCCGGATATTTATCGTCGGCATCAATATATGTTAGAAATGATGGAGGGTCTGCAGGGTCGAGCGCTTGAAGTTGGGTGTGGAAGCGGCGAAATGCTTTGCGAACTGTTGAACCGAAATTTCGAAGTTGTGGGGATGGATATTGCAATGGGAATGCTCAAAGCAAGTAAGGCGTTGACAGAGGAAGAATTTTCAACAAAAAAGGTTAGCTTGCTATTGGGTGATATAGAAAACCTTTCATTCCACGATCAAAGCTTCGACATAATTATTGCTGCCGGAGTTATTGAATACTTGGATTCAGATAAAAAAACATTTCCAGAGTTTTTTCGACTTTTGAAACCTGGAGGAATCTTAATTCTTTCGGTAAGAAATAAGTTGAACCTGTCACGTTTAATCACAACAACAAGGGATTTGTTGTCAAGTATTCGAGGTATTGGTAAGCTAATTAATAGCTTATCCGTTTTAGCTCGGCGTACTCTTTCTCTGCCACCCAGTAATGGATTCCCTGGAAGACGCCACATTCCTCTATGCCTTATAAGAGAACTACGCGAAATGGGATTAATTCAAGTCGATTTTGCTTTTTCATATTTTGCCATATTTCCAAGAATATTAGAAAGACGATTCCCCGATTTTTGCATTGGTTGGGGTGAAAGAATGGAAATGTTTTCTAAGACTATCCTGGGTTATTTTGGCAATCAATACATTATCAAAGCACAGAAAGTACGAGATGAATCAACCAATTCAGGAAACTGAAGAAATGTCTACGGGAAAAAGTATATTAAATTTTCCTTTCAATACGGAAAACATGTCTAATGATGAATTTCTTAACTTCATTTATGATAATATCCGTAATGAATTGGAAAAGCAACTGCCAAAATCAGAAAAATTGCATATTTCCAATAATTTTCTAATCAAAAAGAAGAAAATTCATATTCCTGCCTATTCAATACTTTTTTTTCTTGAAGTACATGTTGATAATAAGTGTGTTATTGAATTGATTTCTAAAACGAAAAAGAGCGGTGGAATTGATAAATATGGGGAAGCAGTTTTTAATGAAAAACAGACAGATCGTGCAAAACGTGAATATAAGTTACTGGAAGAAGTTTATGGTATTTTTCATGGTGAGCCCGGACTAAGGGTTCCTACCCCAGTCTTATTCCTTGAAAAATTAAATACATTGATTTTTTCAAAGGCACAAGGCACGGATTTGGGAAAATATTTGAATCAGTGGGAATTTTCGATGAGATTGGGTAAAAGTAGCCAAAAAAAGATATCTAAAATTATAAGCTTGGTTGCGGCTTGGTTAAAATATTTTCATCATCATTTTCCGTTAGAAGCAATGGAAATTTCCAAAGAGGAACTGGTCAGAAAAATAATTTTCGATGAAGAAAAAATTAATAGGTGGAAATATGTACCCATGGAGAAAGTTGATTATTTTAAAAATCAAATTCTAAAGAAGGGTTTTCCAGACAAAATCAAGTTACCTTGCTCAACTTTGCATGGGGATTTTAAATACAGGCATATTTGGAATAACGAAGACAAATTTATTACCGTTTTTGATTTTGGAAACCAGTTTGAATATAATATTATCTACGAGGACCTTGCCGGTTTTCTTACTGAGACCCTTCTCCTGAATTATGGGGTAAATTCTAGTTCATTCAACAAATTACCCGAAATAATTGAAAACGCTTTTCTTGAAAAATATGATAGCAGAATTGACAAGAATCTGCTCAACCTTTTTATGATAAGATATCTATTTAAGAAATGGTTTAAAAGAAGAAGGCGTATTTATAGATATTTAAATAAAACCTCGAATAATATCAAACTGGTTAATCCCATCATAAAAAAAGGAGTAGAGAAGTACACGGATTACTTTTTTATAAAAAATATTGAAGCAAAACTCAACCGCATCTCTTGAGTAAGTTTAATCTAAATTTTGTCAGTTTATTCACACAACTTCGGTATACAACATACCTCTGCTTGTTCTAGTTAAGAATAATTTAAAAGAAAAAAACATTGGAAAAATTAAAAATACTGGAAATAAGTTCGTATCCTCCACCTCGTGCGGGTTGGGGCGTAAGGGTCTCTTTTGTAAAAGAAGCATTGATTAAAATGGGGCATATATGTGAAGTTTTAAATACTTCACCCTTCAGCAGAAAAATCCCAAGTAGTGAATACTTGACTTCGATGAGCGGGGTAGACTATTTCAAAAAGGTATTGACTCGCTGCTGTAGAGGTTATCGTGTTCACATGCACATGAATGGTGATTCTCCAAAGGGTTTTATTTTAACGAGCATTGCATTAACTTTAAGTCTATTGACGTTTAAGCGACCGTTTTTAACGTTTCATGCCGGACCCTATCAAAAATATTTTCCGCAAGAGAGAGCTCCTCTGTTAACCCCTGTTTATAGGTACATTTTTTTTGTTTCGAAAAAGATTATTTGTAATGATGATATAGTTAAGGAGAAGATTGCCGGATATGGCATAAAGAAAGATAAAATAATTCCGATTCGGGCATTCAGTCTGCAATATTTAGAATATCAGAAAGTTTCTATCAACGGTTTCCTCAATAAGTTTTTTGAAAATAAATCTCCAATAATTTCAACTTATCTATTTTTCAGGCCAGAATTTTTTCCAGAAAGAATGATCCGCGGTATTTCTGAATTGGTAAAAACGCATAAAAATTTGGGTTTGATTATTATTGGTTTGGAAGATGGGGCAGATGAAATTAAGGAACTAATTGAAAGCTTAGGAATAAGCCAAAATATCTGTTTTGCGGGTGATCAATCACATGACTCATTCCTAACAATTCTGTCGCGTTCAAATATATATTTGCGTACCCCTGTAAAAGATGGTGTCTGTTCATCTGTCCTCGAGGCTCTAACGTTAGGCATTCCTGTGATTGCAAGTGAAAATCATAGAAGACCTGAAAGTGTCATCACCTACGATAACGACAACTTAAACGATATGGTTAGGGTTGTAAACAACGTCATTCAAAATCTACCGGAATTTAAGTCGAAGGTAATTAAGCCGTTTATTGAAGATACTGTTAAGACAGAAGTTGATTTGCTCGTATCCAGCTAAAGAATAAAAATATCCTTATTGAAGATTACGTAAAAAATGATGCGGAAATCAGTAAAATCCTCTGAAAAGAAAGGTAAACGAAAAAGAGTATTGTTCTTGTCGCAAAGGTTTCTGTTTCCCCAGGACACTGGTGGAAAAATCAGAACCAGCAAAATCTTAGAACATCTTAAGCAGCATCTATCTATCACGGTTATTAGCAACCTGGAATCACCGAAGGATGATTCCTACGTTACACAAATGCAAACGATTTGTGATAAATTTATCCCGGTACCCTGGAAAGAGCCAAAACGTTATTCCCTGAGATTTTATTGGGAGATTTTTAAAAAATCATTCTCTATTTATCCCGTAACCATGTTAAATGATTTTTCTCCAGAGCTCGAAAATGCGGTTTTGAAAGAACTAGAGAGCGATAACTATGCCCTGGCTATTTGCGACTTTATGCAATCAACTCTAAACTTCCGAAAAGTAAGAAATATCCCTATTATTTTATTTCAGCATAATGTTGAATCCACTATATCCAAAAGACACATGAACAGGGCAAAAGATCCGATTTCAAAAATCTTTTGGTGGCTGCAATTTCGAAAAATGTTCTACCATGAAAAGAGGCAAAGTCATCGATTTGATAGGGTTATTGCAGTCTCCGAGAAGGATAAGCACACGATGGAACAGTGGTATAAACTTTCAAATGTTGTAACTATACCCACTGGAGTTGATACAGATTATTATTCTCCAAATGGTAGTCTGGAAGAATCAAAACAAATTGTATTCGTGGGTGCCATGGATTGGCTTCCAAATGATGATGCCATGAAATATTTTTTGGAACAAATATTTCCATGGATTCGCAAGGAGGAACCAGACTCCAAATTTATCATTGTTGGGCGAAATCCCTCTCCAAAATTACAGAGAATGGTAAAAAATATCCCCAATGTTGAAACGACCGGTTGGGTTGATGATACTCGTCCTTATATTTCAAAAAGCAACGTGTTTATTGTGCCAATACGTATTGGTGGGGGAACACGTATGAAAATTTACGAAGGTATGTCTATGGCAAAGGCAATTGTGTCGACTTCCATAGGGGCAGAAGGATTACCGTTGACTGACAAAGAGCATATTATTTATGCGGATGATGAACAAGAATTTGCAAAATCGGTGGTTCAATTGCTGCAAAATAAAAGTGAACGAAAAAAACTTGGTGATATCGCACGAAAATATGTCTATGAAAATTTTCGGTGGGAAGTTGTAGCCGAGGTTTTTGCCAAAATCTGTAAATCTGTCATTTCAGATAATAGAAAGTAATTTTACATTCTAGAATTCTGGAATGTGGACTATGATGTGACTTTTGAATGGAAGTGTATCCTCTTGTAAGGGATCTAGATTAAAGGGAATATAATGACACTAGTTGTTAGTTTTTCTGGATTAGTGGGGACTGGGAAGACGGCCTGTGCAAGATATGTAGCATATGGGTTAAGAAATGATAATCTCCCTGCATATTATATTAGTTACCAGTCAGTATCTTTAAAATCCTTTTTTGAGGAAAAGAGGAAAATTACCCGATATAAACGAAGGATTAAACCTCCAAAAAATAAAAAATTGCGCTTTGAAAATTATAATCCAAGATCATACCTAAATTTTCTGGTTGTGATGTTTTATTATCTGTGGAAAGTTTATTTTTTCTTTTTATTAGTTCATCTAAAATACCGTAATGATATCGTTATTGTCGATAGATTTATCTTCGATAATATTGTCAATTATAAATTAAATGATAAACGATTTCAATTTCTTTGCCGTTTTTTTTTAAAGCTATTACCTCTTCCAGTACTATCCTTTGTTCTGTATGCAGACTTTGATACAATTATGAAAGAAAGACCATTTTATGATCCCGATTACATTCGAACCCATCTCGAAAATTATGCCTATTTAAAAGAAATATATCCCGATATGGTTATGGTTAATTCTAATCAAATTGACGACAAAATCAATTCTGTATTTTCAGCGGTAAATTCTTATTTGAACAGCTAAAATATATTTGGAGAAGAATATTTTGAAAACTGCAATTTTCGGATTAGGCTATGTTGGTTGTGTCTCTGCGGCGTGTTTTGCTTCTGAGGGGCATCAAGTTATTGGAGTGGACATAAACGAAGATAAAGTAAAAATCATTAATTCAGGGAAAAGCCCAATTGTAGAACCTGGATTGGATGATAAAATTCACACAGCGGTTAATGGGAATCTTCTTAGAGCCAGTTCTGATTTTTATCAAGCGGTAAAAAATTCAGATATTTCTCTAATATGTGTAGGAACACCAAGTCAAAAAAATGGCGCGGTTCTATTAGACTTTATCTACAAAGTTGCGGAAGAGATTGGTAAAGCCCTTAAACAAACAGAGAGATATCACGTTTTTGTTATTCGAAGCACTGTTCCGCCTGGAACGCTTGATAATTCCCTTAAAATAATCGCAGAGGTATCCGGAAAAGAGGTGGGGAAAGATTTCGGAGGTTGCTCCAATCCAGAATTTTTGCGCGAAGGAAGTGCATTAAAGGACTTTTATGCACCCCCATATACTGTAATTGGTGAATATGATGAGAGAAGTGGTTCAACCTTGGCTCAATTATATATATCAATCGATGCACCATTAATTAGAACCGATGTTAAGGTTTCCGAAATGGTTAAATATGCCAATAATGTATTCCACGCAGTAAAGGTAGCATTTGGTAATGAGATGGGTACAATTTGTAAAAATTATGGGGTGGATAGCCATAAATTAATGGAAATCTTTTGCATGGATGATAAACTGAATTTATCACCTTATTATTTAAAGCCAGGCTTTTCTTTCGGTGGTTCATGTCTCCCCAAGGATGTACGTGCCCTTGCATACCAAGCAAAAAGTATGGATTTGGATCTTCCTCTAATAAGCTCACTTATGCCGAGTAATCAGGAACATACTCACCGTGCAGTTGATATGGTGCTATCACATGGGAAAAAATCGATTGGAATATTAGGCCTCAGCTTTAAGGGGAATACGGATGATTTAAGAGAAAGCCCCATGGTTGATGTTGTCGAAACTTTAATTGGCAAAGGTTATCACATTCGAATTTATGATCGTAATGTACAATTGGCGAAATTGTTTGGCGCAAATAAGGAATATATAAATCAAAAAATCCCGCATATTTCTAATCTAATGGTGGATGATGCAGCAGATTTAGTAAAAAATTCGGAGCTAATAATTATTGGCAATCGAAATGAAGAGTTTATTGATGTGCTAAAACAATTGAATGGTTCACAGTCAGTTCTAGATTTTGTGAGAATATTTAAGGATCTAAATAATACGAATAATAATTATGAAGGTATTTGCTGGTAAATGAAATTCAGGAATAGGAATTAAATCCCTGAATCGAATTATTAACAAATATTGAAGGCAAAGTAATTTGATAATAATTTATATTTTATTCTGGCTAAGCGCTTTTTTTCTTATTTATCCTTACATCATCTTCCCGGTATTACTCATTCTTTTGACAAAACATTTTGCTTCAAACAAACATTTGAAAGAGATAGAGAATAAGTGGCCTTTCGTAACCTTTATTATCTCAGCCTATAATGAGGAGCAGGTTATTAGTCAAAAAATACAGAATACTATAGAACTGGATTATCCAAAAGACAAACTGGAGATCATTGTAATATCCGATGCAAGTAATGACAACACGGATGATATTGTTCAAGATTGGGCGGTAAAAAATGAAAATATCTTATTAGTCCGACAAAATCAAAGAAAAGGTAAATCTGCAGGATTAAATTTAGGAATTAGAAATGCGAAAGGTGAGGTAGTGATTTTTTCTGATGCCAATGCCTTTTATAAAAATGATGCAGTCTATGAGTTAGTCAAATATTTTGCCAATCCAGATATCGGTTACGTAATAGGAGCCGCATTGTATAACGAAGAGACCGGGAATGAATCGACCGAGAGTGAGGGATTATATTGGGAATTTGAGATTTTCATCAAAAAGATTGAATCAAGATTTTATTCGGTGGTTGGAGGCGATGGAGCGATATATGCCATCCGTCGGAAATTATTCTGGAATTTAGAAGATGATGATATCAATGATTTTGTAAATCCTCTTCAGATTGTGGCCAAGGGCTATAAAGGGTTGTTTAATCCACAAGCGATATGTTACGAGGATGCTGCCGGTGATTTCCAAAAAGAATTTCACAGAAAAAGACGCATTGTGAATCGCAGTTGGAGGGCGGTAAAAAGATACATTGGTTGGTTTGATGTTAAGAGTCAATTTAAATATTTATTTGAATTGTTTTCTCATAAAGTTATCCGTTGGTTTAGTATGTTTTTCTTTGTGGTTATGTATCTTGCAAATTTGTTTATTTTGGTTGTCGCGCCCAATTTGTTTTATTTACTTAGCTTCCTTTTACAGTCGCTGTTAATTGTTTTAGCTCTCACTGGATATTATTTAAATCTCCAACAAAAGAATATTCCCCGCCTTGCTTACTTACCATACTATTATTTTTTGGTGAATATTGCAGCATTACTTGGTATTATTGACGAATCGAAAGGTGTTAAATATACAGTATGGGAACATGTAAGAGAGTCATCCGCGGGAAAAATTAAATAGCAATCTCTCGACTGCTAGAGGAGATTACTTTTGTAGAACCACAAGGCGATTTTATCGGTGTTTGCCAAAATCAAAACCCAGATGAATTAAATGGATGCATTGCTAAATCCTAGCATCAGGAAAAACTGATTGAGTCAAAATAAAACATCGTTGTTGTTAAAAAAAATATTTTCTCGGAGCGGCATATATTCTATTATTCGCCGTATCAATCCGAATCCTTATATCGCCATTTTGAGATATCATGCCGTGGTCAATGAGCAAGAAAATTATTATACCGCACCTGGCATTGCCCTATCGCCCATTCAATTTGAAAAACATGTAAATTATTTTTCGCAAAATTATTCCATAGTTACACTAAATGAAGTTGTGGATAAATTGATTAAGGGAGAAAATGTTCAAAAGAATAGTATAGTCTTTACTTTTGATGATGGGTACGCTGATAATTTTTTGGCTGCGCAATTATTAGAGAAATATAATAAGACTGGAACGTTTTATATTACAGCAGAACCCATAGGACGCGAATCCAAATTTTGGGTAGCAGAACTTACTTACTTAATACTAAAGACCACCAAAGAAAAGTTTAATATTTTAGTGAACGAATATGAAAAAGAGTTTTTTCTGTCTGGTCGGGATTCAAGATGGAAAGCGATCCGGGAATTAATAAGATTTATAAAGTCAAACAATAAAGTTTTACGGGAGGAAATCCGGAAACAACTGTCAGACCAAATTGGCAATAGTACATTGACGAAAGAGATTGAGAATTTAATGCTTACCTGGGAACAGGTGAATAAGATGAAGGATATGGGAATGACGATAGCTTCCCATACTCTCACGCATCAGAATTTGCCCAATGCCGACCCGAAAGATGCCTCAATAGAAATCTACAGATCAAAACAAATATTGGCAGATAAACTTGAACAAGAAATAAGACATTTTTCATATCCGAATAGTGGCCCCTATGAATATTTTAACGAGCAAATCAGAGAGTTTGTTATTAATGCTGGCTACGATAGTTCTTCAACGTCGCTAAACGGATTTGTAGATTTGAAATCTGACAGGTTCGCATTACCAAGAGTTCGCACGGTTCCCAATCTGGAGGAGATTGTTCATGCCCTAGAATGGGAAAGGGTATTAGGCAGATGATTCTATATATCGGGAATATAATTATTTTGATCAGTAATCTCCGGTTTCTTTTCTTCTGCAATACGATAAAAAGTTAAAACAGTTCATTTGGTTACGACGCATAAATTTAAGCTTCTATCTGCCAATTTCTATTCATCTTATGCCCTCATTTTGATTATCCCCATAAAATTTCCTTCCGCCTGAAAATTCTATCACACTTTTTATTATCTCATTTCCGGATTAATTTATCAACGGTCGACGCATGTACAACGAATGAACCTATTTTTTATTTGTTAATTCTGATCACTTTCATAAATTTTGGTTAACAGTCTTTACCGAATATTTTGCTCTGGTAACCGGAGATTTTCTTATCTACGGAATTCAGCTCCTTTATTATTGTTGACCGAAAAATATATTATACAGCTTCAATTCAATCTCTACCATAAGCATGTTATTTATTTGGAATTGTGAAAATATTATACATGTATAATACTGCCTTCATTACTGGTCTATTCAAAACCTGAGAATCTTAAATGGCATAGTTTTTGTCGTATTTTGCATTTAAATGAAGACAATAATAACAACAACTTAAAGAGGAAAAAATGAACTTTGTACCATGGAGACGGGTAGGTTTGATATTTATTTTAATTTGGTACGTACATCATACACATGCTCAATCTTACACCTATACACCACCACCAAATACTCCTTTGGCAAATCATGAACACCCAAGGATGTTTTTTACTCTTACTGACTTTCAAGAAATTAGCACATATATTAATAATTATGAAACAGTTGATTTTCAAACATTTATTAATGGAATTGATGCGCTGTATAATCAAATCCCTTCGTCAAAAGACAGGAATGATTTATTATTTGACGGTATTAATTTTGCCTTTTTATCGATTGCGGTTCATTCCGGATATTTCAATAATTTTTATTTTGGATTTACTGCAGAACAGTATGCGGCCAAGGCTATTTCGCACGCATCTGACATAGGAATGCGTCTTTCGATTAATGAAATTCACGAAACGCATCATGCTTCTTCATTTACTTCACCGGATAATGGTGGATACATTCAAATTACACTGGCCGTAATATATGATTGGTGTTTTGATTACCTCAGTCTGTCTCAAAAACAGTTTATAGCAGATATTTTTATAGACCTTTATCAAAATAGAGATGGTGATGTTAATCCCCATAAACGAAATAAGCTCGATAATATTTTCTCCCGTTACCATGTTGGGAGTGTTGGCGCCACAGCATTTTGGGGGGACAATCTGGGGAACACGTATGACGTAATGGCTCAAGAACTGCTAAATACAATTCAGTGGATAGTATACGATAGGGTCGTTTTAATGGGAGAGCACGCATTTGAACAAAACACCGGATGGAGCGAAGGAATGATATATTATGCAGAGGGCCAGACCGGAGTCTGTTTTCTGTTGAGTGCAATTGAATCTGCCATTAATGAAGATTTTTTTAATAAGTATAAATGGCTGCATAATACAATCTTGTACTTATATTTTGCACTTTTTCCAAGTTCGGTGAATGGTGATTTTTATTTTCAGCGCAATGATCAGGTAGACTTAAGAAGCTGGGAATATAGTAAAACCATAATGCAGTTTCAGTCAACTATAGCTAAAATTAAAGATACGGATCCGAACTTAGCCGGTTTTGGGAAATGGCTAATAAATGACAGTCAATATAGATTTAAAGAGGTTTCCATCGAAAATCTGGATCTAAACCTCTATTGGTTGTTTTATAAGTTCATCTGGGGCAGCAAGGATGTTCAACCGGTGAATCCAACACAGTTCGACATTGCCAAATCGTATAGGTTCGGGTTAGGCGATGTTATTATAAAAAGTGATTTGTCGACCCAGAATGCCACCAAAATAAGCTTCTATTGTCCCACCTGGTATGTATCAAGCCACAATCATAATGACGTCGGGAGCTTTACAATCTGGAAATATGGTACACTCGCCTTAGATGCCGGATGCGCGAAAAGCGGGAAAGATCTACCTAAATCTGAATCAACAGGAACCCCAATCTATCACAATCTACTCGCATTCTATAGGCCAGGTGGTTCACTAACGTATGAGCATGAAAGCGGGACTGACGGAGATGCAGATGCATATTTTGATCCTGAATATCAACTAGGTGGCGCAAACCATATCGGCGATGTGGTTGCCATTAAACTTGAAGATAAAATATTTGAATATGTGGATTTTGACTACATACGAGCCTACAAAGAAGAAAACTTTGTAAATAAAGTAAGGAGAAAATTTCTCTATTTAAGGGATCCTAACGCTCCTAATTACTCTGATAATGAATATGTGGTTATCTTTGATGATGTAGACCTTACTGATGTTAATATAAAAAGAAGATGGTTATTGCATACACCGTTTCAGATTGATCTTGAAGATGCGTCATGGAGTCAACAGGGTGCAGGGTATTGGACTGCGGAAACCGGGACACTTTTAAAAACTGAAAATACATATCAGGAATCGCATGGCAAATTATTTCTCAAAATTTTAGCTCCCGCCAATTATCGTTTGATATTGAGGGGTGGAGACGGTCATTGGTTCACGGACGCCGAAGGCAATGATCTTACCAAAAGAGGACCGTTTGAAGATTGGGGAGCGTTTTGGGTGGGTACCTATCGCTTAGAAATCGAAGATCAGACAAACAATAATGCATCCGAGTATCTGACGGTAATGCAGATTGGTGATGCAAATACCATGAACAATATGGTACCAGTTGAAAAATTGAATTCCGGTTCTTTTATCGGGGCGTTTATAAATGAAGACAGGATCGCATTTTTTAATAAAAATAATATTCCTGAACAATCGATATCCTACAGCATAAGCTCGAACAAAACGATAAGGCATATCATTGGTGGGTTAGTTCCCGGAACTTACAATGTAAAGTTAAATGGAAATACCATTTCGGGAATAAATTCTGTGGTTGATGAAAGTGGCGTTTTATACTTTGAGGCATCCGGAGGTGGATCGTTTAATATTTCTCTTCTCCCAACAGGTGTCCTCCCGGAAAGTTTACCTGTACAGGGTTTACATTTGCAGCAGAATTATCCGAATCCATTTAATCCTCGTACGAGTATTGCTTATCAGCTTCCTACTGACACAAATGTTGAACTAAAGATATTTGATTTACAAGGACGCCCGATTCGCACTCTGGTAAATAACTTTCAGAGTTCCGGTTCTTATTCTGTGGCATGGGAAGGCGAGAATGATGAAGGACATCCAGTAGGAACTGGATTGTATTTATATCAGTTAAAAACTGCTGATGCAACAGAAAGTAGAAAAATGCTATTCGTAAAGTGAAGTCTGCAGATGTATCAAAATCAGGAATCTAAAGGCTGATGCTGTTATTTCTTAATCACAATTGGGAGTGTCTTTCTCAATAATTCTTAAATCTACTGGCCTGACATCTCTCTGGGATTGTCTTTTTCTATTTTATTTTGTAGTATTAAATCCTTCGTTATTTTCTTGCTTTAATCATTACGATAATTCCGCCAATACCAAAAACCATGTTTCCTATCCATGCAGCAAGCCATGGTTCAAGATCTCCCTTATGACCCAGTACCTGCCCAACTCTTAAAAACAAAAAAAAGATAAAACTAATTAGCAGAGCAATGGCAAATCCAAGTGCCGGACCACTACGGCGTTTTCTTGCAGCCAAAGGTGCTCCAAAAAGTACGATAATGAAATTAGAAAACGGATATGATATTTTCATATACAAATCAACCAACCACTTTCTTTCATCAGCCCCGATTTCTAACATTCGATCAACGAATCTACTCAATTCTGCGTAATTCATTTCCTCCGGTTTTGTCTGAAGTTCTAGCAAATCTTCCGGGAAAATCTTTGTATCACTATATGAATATAAGTCCTGCCGGTGTATGACTTCCCCCGAATCACTCATTTGCCTTTCTGTAACATCCGAAAGTTCCCAGCTTGTATTTTTTTCATCCCAGCTCATCGATTTTGCATCCACCCTTTTTGAAATTCGTTCGTTTTTCATCCAAATAATACTGACCTGATTGGCTCGCTTTTTTGACCCATCGTAGCTGCTTATATAAATTTGTCGATTATTTTCATCTTGGAGTGCCAATCGCTGGCGAACATGCAAAATCTGTTTTTGCTCCTTCCGAATATCATATCTCCAAATATCCAGTCTTTTTTTGTTGGTCTTAGGGACTAATACCTCGGCAGCCGCTCCGGATATGATACTTATAAGTAATCCGAGAGTAAGAACGGGTAAAATGATTCGGTATAGACTAATACCCGCAGAGTGGCAGGCAATTATTTCATTATGTTGAGCCATCATACCAATTGAGAAGAGAGTACTCAGAAGCATGTTTACTGGTAGGGTTAGAAGTATGATATAGGGAATATAATAGGTATAATATAGAAAGAGTGATGTAAAAGTAGCATCGTGGCTCAGAAACTTATCGAGTCTTTCGATTAAGTCCACAACAATGAAAATTGCGATAAAGGCGATAGTAGTGTAAAATAAGATTGCCAGGAATCTCTGTATTAAATAGCGTGACAGGATGCGCATGAACTATCTTTATTCCCCTTTAAAGAATGTCTGTAGAAATTTTGGTAATTTTTCCCAATTAAAAAATTTCGTTTCTCGTAGGGTTCGATAAGTCAGAATTATCCCCGCAATACCAACCACAATATTGGGAAACCACATGGCAACTGCAGGAATTAGGATTTGTCTGTCAGCCAACTCCTCACCCCCAATTAAACAAACCCAATATAATAAAAAAAATCCCAAACTAAATGTAAAACCAACGCCAAAGCTGCCTTTTCGGGCTTTAATACCCAAGGGGGCACCAATTAATACAAAAACAATGCAGGCAAAGGGAATTGAAAATTTTTTATGAACCTCCACTTTAAATTTAAAAATTTGTTTTTCGAAATGATTAATATTCGTTGTTGCTGCAAGTATTTGTTGAGCAGTACCTTGGGTCTTGCGAAGAGCTTTCGATTTAGCTGTTCGATTTTCTGGTGTGTTATTAATATTTTCCGCGAGGGTAGTCTTAGCAATGCTTTTGAGAATTGAATCTGGTACGGGAACATAAGTCTCAAATTGTTTTTTAACATCAACTGATTGTTTATTGATCGATGCCTCTTTTAATTCGATCTCATTTTGCATTTGGCGGATTGTCATTTCGCGATCACCACGCCAATCGTCTGTCTGTCTTCTAAATACAAGTTCCGGTGCCGGGATATAAAATTTGTTTTTTGTAAAATTTACTCTTCGATATTCAGAATGATCCTGCGTATTAATTTCGTGAATTTCTCCCTCAAACAATGTTAATATGAGGCTTTCTCTGCCTTTATCGAAGATCAGGGAACCGTGATCACCTATAATTATTCGAATATATTGACTGGAACTTTGGTCAAAAATTGTAATATTCTTTAGCTTATCAGTTGTTTCGGAATTAATGGATGAGCCTAGTATGTCGCTCTTTTGACTCAACCGTGCTTCCAATGGTTTTACAATATCTTCGACTAAAATGTTAAAATTTCCGATTTGCAGATATATGCCCTCTTCCAAATCAAGGGTCGGTTTCTTTTGAGAAATACTATGAAAAAGCAATCTCGCTCGGTGATTAAATTCCGGTAATACTCTGTCATTATATATTATCATTAAAATTGTCAAAAATACTGCTGCGAATAGTGTAGATCGTAAAATTTGAAATAAATTTATGCCGGACGATTTAAGAATGGTAATCTCATTGTCTGAAGACAGCCTCCCAAATGCCATTAATGATGCTACAAGAACAGACATGGGTACCGCAAGTGCTAGCATCCAGGCTAAATTAAGATATATAAACTCGATGATTGTAAGTATGGAGAGACCTTTTCCAAATATCTTGCCGATGTATTGCACAATAAATTTGGTGACAAAGACAAACATGATAATTGACAAGGAAAACAGAAACGGCCCTACATGTTCTTTGACAATGTATCTGGCTAATATTGGCATTCTGATACCAAAATTTTATATCCTAATAAAGAGACCTAAATTTATCGCTCGTTTCATTATATACTTGATCCGATTGACAATTGTTTTTTAAAGATAAGAACCTCAAATATTTCCAGAAGAAAAATGAACTAATAAAATCCTCTCTTAGCAAGGGATGAATATAATTCAACTCTCTTTATAACTCAAACCCAATAAAATTGAATCCCGAACCACCAGTCTTTTTTATCATAAACTGAAGATTAATATTTTCGAAACACTTCTCCCTGAAAATCAACTTTTTTTGGATTGAGTTTAATAAGATTTTTAATCGTCAAGATGCCTGGTGGTTCGTGATAAAACAGAATTTTAGAAACTGCTTTTATATTTTGGGTTGTTTTATTTAAATATAGCAGTGAAAATCACAAAGAGTGTGTTGAGCTTGATAAGGAATAATTTAAAACATCGCGAATGAAAATATCAGTTTGAGAATAAAGAAAATATCATTGGTAGTACGGACATATTATGGAGGTTTATAATGAAATATTTTAAAATTGCAATATTGATGATATTTGCTATTATGTTCTGGCTGCAATGTCAAAAGTCAGAAGATTTTTCTAACATACCCACAAAATCGGAGACAGAGGCAATAGTAAAAATTGGTGACACAGTGGCGGTACAACTGATCCGTACATTAAAGGGAGAGTTAATGAAAGCAATTGAAGAGGGCGGCATGGTAAATGCCATATCTGTATGCAAAACCAAAGCATTGGAACTTACATCAGATATCGGCCGACAGGTTGATCCCGGGATTGAAATAAAGAGAACCACTTTTAACTACCGAAACCCCAAGAATGCACCAAATGAAATTGAGCTGGCAGCACTCCAATTTTTCGAAGAAAAGGTGAGGGCAGGGGAGGGACTGCCGGCGAATTTTGTTCAAAAAATTCCCGGCGATCAGAAAACCACTTTTTACTATTACAAACCTTTAAAAACTGCCGGATTATGTTTAGGGTGTCATGGAAATCCACAGGCAATGGATAAAAACTTGGTCTCAAAGATACAAGAACTTTACCCGGATGATAAAGCTATTGGATACGAAGAGGGTGATTTTCGTGGGGTAATCCGAGTGAAAATTCCGGAAGAATTAATTGGCCGTGGATAGCAGATAATTTGTGATTCAGATGAAAACAAAGTCGTCTTGATAATTATTTAAGGTAAAAATGGGTCAATGCGATCAGCCGGATACTATCTAATTCATAAACTTTTTGGGAGATTTAAATATGCGAAATTCAAAAATTAATTTGAGATCTTTCATGAAGATCCAGAGGAAGATCTGTTCATCTTATATATTTCTCTTGTTGGTCTCATCTCTAATGATAAGTTCTTTTCTTGGTGCTGAACCGCTGCTTCCGGGTGATGTGTTAAAAATGAAAGATGTCACCGAGGCAAAAATCAGTCCCAATGAAGACTGGATTGCTTATACGGTGAGTTTTACCCGGGATGCAAATGATGAACCAGGCAAAAATTACAGTGAATTTTATCTTATCTCAACCAAATCAAAAGAGATCAAACCACTTATCACCGGACAGGCTCGGATTACATCTATCTCATGGAGTCCTGATGGCAGCGCCATCGCCTACATTTCAGAGGGAGAGAATAAGAAGAATCAGGTTTGGACGATTTCAGTTGACGGGGGTACACCCAAACAGATTTCCCGAAGCAAAACGAAGGTGCGCAGTTATCGCTGGCATCCCTCCGGTAAAAAAATTGCTTTTATTGCTGAGGCCCCAAAAACACCGAAGGAAGAAAAACTAAAAGAGAAGGGATATGGATTTATTTATTTTGAAGAAAATTTAAAACATCGAAATATTTATCTGATCGATCTGGAAAATAATGAGGATGGAATAGGAGAGCAGTTAACCGAAGGTGCCACGTCCTGGGACTTCGTTTTCTCTCCGGATGGCAAAACAATTGCCGCTGCTTTGAGCCCGGAAAATTTGATAGATCACAGCTATATGTTTAAAAAGATCTATCTCATTGATGTTCAATCGAAATCTAAAAGAAAATTAAGTGATAATCCTGGGAAATTAGGTAATTTCATGTTCAATTCTGCCCAGACACACCTGGTTTACACAGCCGCTTTGGAACAAAAGGATCATCAAATAAGCCAGGTTTATGTCATTCCTGTTGTGGGGGGAGAGGCAACCAATTTAACACCCCCGAATTTTATGGGCCATGTTAATTGGGCGGGCTGGAAGGATGATAAGACGGTTGTCTATATGTCCAATGAGGGGGTTTGGACAACGTTAAGAACCGTAGGCATAGATGGCGGGAATAGAAATGTTATTCTCAATTCCAAAGAGAACGGCATCATCTTTGACGAGCCGGATTTTACCGATAATCTTAAACATTTTGCTCTGGTGGGTAGTTCTCCAAAAATTCCCGGTGAAGTTTTTTATTGGGACGGTGCAAATAAATTTGAAAGAATGACAAATGTCAATCCCTGGCTTGATGAGAAGAATTTGGGTGAACAAAAAATTATCAATTATACCTCCAGAGACGGTGCGCAAATAGAAGGAATCTTAATCTATCCTGCAGAATACCAAACCGGAACAAGCTATCCTCTGGTGGTAACTGTTCATGGTGGACCCGAATCAAATTATGTCAATGGCTGGCTTACCAACTATTCCAGACCGGGGCAGGTTTTGGCGGGAGAGGGCTATGCGGTATTTTATCCCAATTATCGGTCCAGCACGGGATATGGACTGGAATATGCCGCCGTTGGTTATGGCGACCCTGCCGGCAAGGAGTTTGACGATATTGCCGATGGTATCGATTATCTTATCGAACAGGGAATTGCCGATAAGAACCGGGTTGGTTTGGGCGGCGGATCTTATGGAGGATATGCCTCCGGTTGGTTTGCAACATATTATACCAAATATGTCAAAGCGGTCTGTATGTTTGTTGGAGTGAGTGATTTAATCAGCAGAAGAGGAACGACCGATATTCCTTATGAAGAGTTATATGTGCATTCCGAAAAAAAACTGGAGGAAATGTGGGATATTAGTCTAAAACGCAGTCCTCTTTATTATGCACATCAGAGTAAGACTGCCACTCTAATCTTCGGCGGTGCAGATGATCCCCGGGTTCATCCAACCCAGAGTTTGGAATTATTTCGCCGCATGAAAATGAATGATCATCCTGCGGTCCGGTTGGTGCAATATCCCGGTGAAGAGCACGGAAATAAAGAGCAACCGGGTAAGATAGATGTATTATATCGAATTCTGGACTGGTACGATTGGTATGTAAAAGATGCCAGACCACTCGACGGCCCCATGCCACCGCTGGATATTAGCGATAAATACGGTTTGGACTTTTTGGAACCAGAACAGGACCAGGAGATGACCACCTCTGATTGAAATCTTAAAATCCTTGTATTTTTGATTTGATGAAAATAGCCCGTTCGTCACCGAACGGGTTTTTTTATGTGGAATGGGTTTAATGAAGAAAAATAAGTTATCGCTTCGAAAAACTTGATAATGTCATCCAACTTTTGCAAATTGTTTGGGCTTGAAGAGTAGATCAATAAAATTGGTTCTAATAAAACTTCTGAAAAATAACATGATTTTTCCCTCGTTCCAGCGCTCAGCGCTGGAACAAGGGGTACCTCGAAGGTCAACCAATGCGCGCATACATTTCTTATCTGGCAGGACTATGGGATTCATATAAACTAGTAAATGTGATTACCAATATGTCTTCCTATTACATCTCCCGACTCACCCGGCGCTATTACGTATGGGGAAAACCATTCTCATTCATAATTGAACCGACCAACCTCTGCAATCTCCGCTGTCCGGAATGTCCGGTTGGATTAAAAGCGCTAAAACGGCCTGTCGGTGTCATGAAATACAGGGACTACAAGGAAGCTATTGATGATATTGCTGATTATTGCTTGTATTTATTGCTCTACTTTCAGGGCGAATCGTTTATTAATCCTGATATTATCGATATGATTAATTATGCCTATGATAAAAAAATGTATACCGTTATCAGCACCAATGCAAACCGTCTGGCGAGCCAGGATTTTACAGACCAACTTGCTGCCAGCAAGCTGGGACAGATGGTTCTTTCGATTGACGGAGCCAGCGACGAAACCTACACCATTTACCGGCAGGCAGGCAAATACGAACGGGTGATAAAGGGTATCCAGTCTTTCATGAAAGCGCGGGAATGCCTGAAGAAAAAATTCCCCCGGGTGTACCTGCAGTTTATTGTCATGAAGCATAACGAACATGAGATGGATGCCATAAAAATATTGGGCAAAAAACTAGGGGTCGACAGGGTGATTTATAAATCTCCCCAGGTGCTCGATCCTAAGCGGGCGGGAGATATTATGCCTCAGAATCCCAAGTTTCAGCGCTACAAAAAGGTGAATGGGAGTTACAAATTAAAAGGCTCATACACCGGGTATTGCAAAAAAATCTGGCATGGTTCCGTGCTTACCTGGGATAAAACGGTTATCCCCTGTTGTTTTGATAAGGATGCTGAATTTCCTTTGGGGAATATGAATGGGGAAGGCTTTTTAAAAATCTGGAACGGGGAGGAGTATCACGATTTTAGAAAAGGCGTGATTAAAAACCGAGACGGATTGGAAATGTGCCGGAATTGCACCGAGGGAATTAAGATTTTCTTTCGTTAGATAATAATATTAAAATCAAACTTCTTATCAGTTGGTCAAATATAGGCTACACACGTACCGACCAATCCCTCTAATAATTTTATCCTTCAGCTACCGCAGCAGTACCATTTTTTTTACATCCACAAAGGCTTGTTCTGAGCCCGTAGTAGGATTGACTGTCTGAATGCGATAGAGATACACCCCACTGGCTAAACCTGCAGCATCAAAAATGACGCTGTGGTTACCGGCCGGTTGATAGGCATCGACTAAAGTTTTTACCCTTCTTCCCTGAATATCAAAGACTTCAATTTTTACATTCGTTGAAAAAGGTAAACCGTACTCAATCGTTGTTGTCGGATTAAAGGGATTCGGATAATTGTGTGATAGATAAAATGCGGATGGCGTTACATCTTGCTGTTTGTTACTCACTTTTGTGATCATTAAATTCTCATACCAGGCAATTTTATTAGCCGCGTAAGATGCGGAGAGCACATCCACATCCCCATCACCATCCACATCTGCTGCAAAGACGGAGTGGGCGTTTCGTGCACTGGCTGTAATAATGTGTGGACTAAAATTTTCATTTCCATCATTCGTGTAACAAACAATTTTATCATAATTTGAGGCAGAAAGCACATCTACATCCCCATCGCCGTCCACATCTACTGCAAATACGGACAGGGTTTCCATACTATCAGCGATTCTATGTGTGGTAAAATTTTCATTGCCGTCATTCTCATGCCAGTTGACCCCTCCTTCAGCCCAATTGGAAGGATTACCTCCCCCAGTACCCGAAAGTATGTCTATATCTCCATCGCCGTCCACATCAATTGCATAGACTGATAGGGAATACCATGGCTTTGTGGTAACGATATGTGCACTAAAATCTTCACTGCCATTGTTTTCACACCAGACTATTCTATCGTCCCACCCATCAGCGGATAGTATATCTATATCTCCGTCTTCATCTATATCCGCCGCACGGACTGATCGGGAATCAATGCTGAAGATTGTATGTGCAATAAAATTTTCATTTCCGTCGTTTTCATCCCAGAAGATCTTATCAGAACCACTGCAAGAGGATATTACATCCATATCTCCATCGCCGTCAATATCCTCTGCATATACCGACTCAGGGCCTCGCCCATTGGTAGAAATAACATGAGTAGCAAAATTTTCATTACCGTCATTTTCGTGCCAGGCTATTGTGTTATCAAGCAAGGAGCCAGAAAGCACATCCATATCACCGTCTCCGTCCACATCGGTCGCGTAGACCGACCTAGCCGCCCGGGCACCGTCTGTAATGGTATGTGTGGTGAAATTTTCATTGCCGTCATTTTCATACCAGGCGATTTTATCATCGTTATAGGAAGCAGAAATCACATCCAAATCCCCGTCGCCATCAATATCTGCAGCCTGGACTGATCTAGCTCCATCTGCAGTTATTGTGATAGTATGGTCAATGAAGTTTCCACCTCCGTCATTCTCATACCAGGCGATTTTGTCATCCGCGCTGGAAGCAGAGAGTATATCGATGTGCCCATCGCTATCTAAGTCCGCAGCATAAACTGAATACGCGTTAAGGGCATTGGTTGTAATAATCATGGGTGTAAAATTCCCATTCCCATCATTTTCATACCAGGCTATTTTATCATCACGGATTGAAGCCGATAGAACATCCATATCTCCGTCGTCATCTACATCTGCTGCATAGACTGAATAGACTCCGTCTGCACAATCTGTAATTATATGAATGCTGAAATTCTCATTACCATCGTTCTCATACCAGACAATTTTTGAATCAAGGATGGAGGCGGAGAGAACATCCATGTCTCCATCTCCATCCACATCTGCCGCATAAGCCGAAAAGGAATAAATACTGATCGGAACAATATGTGTAGTGAAATTCTCATTACCGTCGTTCTCATACCAGGTGACTTTAGGAGTAGAAGAAAGCACGTCCATATCGCCGTCTCCATCCACATCTGCCGCATATACAGAACTGGCTGCATTGGCGCTTGTTGCAATAATATGTTTAGTGAAACTTTCATTGCCGTCGTTCTCATACCACGCAACTTTATCATCAGCCCATGAAGCGGAGAGGACATCCATATCCAGCACCAACAATCTCGTGGGGCGTAAATAGAACCTGGCCAGAAGAATTAAAACTGAATAAAAACAAGAATATTACACTTAAACGGATAATCAAATTTGGCTTCATTGTTTTTTCCCTGTCATGTTATATGGGGGAGAGTAAATGATTTTATTCTTTTCTAAACACTATTAATTATAACATAGTTTTCGATATAGTAATATTTTACCATTGCTTTAAGGCTAATACAGTTAAATGAAGGTCACTGTACCAAAATATTGTTGGCAATTGTACAATCAGGTCAGAAAGTGCAGTAGACTCACTATCGAAAGTCACAAGAGATTTCGAAGAGAAAACCTATTTTTTATCTGGAAGGGGTCTAAAATTAATTAACCGCACCAACTACCAGGTTTATTTCATTTTCAATAGCCACAAGCAGTCCAGCAGGTAAATTAATTTTTAAAACCTGTAGGTATTAATTTTTCTCCTTATTTTATTTTCAATGCTTTTTTTCATTATACGAAATCCATCTGTTTGAATCAATGTATTAAAAAATCCTCTTTTCCAAAGTGATGCATGAATAAAAAATTCTCGCTCCAATTTTATTTTCTTGAATTTGATAGTAGTGGAAATACAACCGTTTGTAAAATCTTTCCAGCATCAAAACAGACTCCCGCAGTAGTATTTGGGGAAGTATGTTTCATAACTAAAAATTTGGCGAAAAAACCCAAATTCATTGTTTTTGATACTGCATTCAATTATTACAGAGATTATTTCCTGATAAGCTTTATTAAAATTTTCTAGATGTTCACAATTGGCAGAAGATTTTGAAGGTTATTGAGAAGAGTGATAGCTAAAAATGTAATTGTTATTAGTCCCAACAAATAAAACTACTTATACCCAACATTGGCATCTTACAATTAGGACAAGAATAGTTTTCTAAATTTTCATTTTCATCGAGCATTTCTAATACTGTTCGGCATTTCGTACATTTAAAAGTTGTTTCATAAATTTGATTGTCATCATACTCAATTTTAACATAAAATCTACTAGATAATCCTTCACATTTCGAGCATCGATAAATCTTAGCAGAATACTCAGGATTAACACCGAATGGTACTTCAACAACATCGTGATTATTGAGAATGTCATTTATCGCTTTTCGCTTGGTATGATGCAGATTAGAAATGACATTCTCAAGAGAGAAATACAACCCTCCCACACCTAAAAGAGATTCTTTCGAATAGTCGCAATTTAGACAAAGTACTCCAAAGGCTCGTCCCATCTGTTATCCTAATGTTTATGGTGTACTAATTGGTTTCAATTCTTACTTTACCAGTTAATAGAACTTGCAGTAATCCTTTTTTAAGTTGTTCGAGTTCAGAATTATGGGATTGTTCATTCGTAATTTTTGAATCAACGTTTTGAGAGATTTCAACAATCGCCTGCTCCTCAAAGGGAGGTTAAGAGATACTTATTTTATTAATTAAAAATAATGACAATTTAGGATATACAACTTTTCTGATAAAATCTGAGATTCGTTTTTGACCAGAAAATGGATTTAAACAAAATGCTAAATACCATTTGTTGATTCTATTACGATTACAAAATTTGAACCTTTATTACGACTGCTAACTGGAAGGAAGAAAGTATTACTAAAAATTTTTTGACACACTCAAATTCTTGATTCGCCGTGATAAATCAACTTCAACTAAGAAATATGATTAAGATGTATTTTTAACAAGTACGTACTAGCTTTATGAGTCATCGTCACTCTTAGTATTCGAAGAATCGTATATTCGGAAGGGCGAAATTGTAATAACAAAGCTTAATGTAGTAATTGATACAAATTAATTGCAATAATTAAAATTATTTTTAATACAGATTATATGTTGGGCACCTAATTTTTTTTGGAGGCTAAACGAAGGCTGAATAGCCAGGGTGAGCAGAAAAAATTACTATTCAGTATTTTCATATTTCGTACCTGATCTTCTATTTCGTGTAATTAGGATTTTGAGAAAATGCTGTTGTTTGTGAGATTCTTTCAGCAGCAAAACCGAACCCGCAATAATATTAAGAAATGTATTTTTCATGGTTAAAAATTTGGCGAAAAAATCCAAATTCATTGTTTTTAATATTGCATTCGTTTATAATATTTATTAAACAGAAACTTCTGAAAAATGGCATCAGGTCTATTCTCTGTCACTCTGAATTCAGTTCAGAGTCTATAGAATAAGTGGATTCCGAAATGAATTCGGAATGACATTTTGCATCAGGGTATATTTTTCAGAAGTTTCTAGAAAGTGAGTTGTTTTATTATAATTTTGTCAACACCCATATTTAGCAAACGATGCTTAAGGTTTGATAGTGGAGCGACAGCTTAAAAAATCTTGATTATTTATTTTTCGGGAGGATGCCATGTCAATGTTTTTTATGTTTGGGACATATTCATCGGAGTCGGTGAGGAAAATTTCCAAGGAACGAACAAAGGAAATACTCGAGATAGTAAACAAGTTCGGCGGCGAAATTAATGCCATGTATGTGCTGCTTGGGGCCTACGATTTGGTTTTGATTGCGAATTTTGCCGATATGAAGATTGCCCTTCAGGCATCGATAGCTATGACACGAGCCACCGGAATTTCCTTTTCGACTCTTCCTGCCATTTCAGTTGAGGAATTCGATGAAATGATGGGTAATAAGGAATAAAAACTTACTGTAGTGAGAGAACAAAGAAACTGTATTTCAATTGAAATGATTTCCCAACTCCTTCCAGCGCTCAGCACCGGAACGAGAAATCTATATTATTCAAAAAACGCATTTGATACCATTTCTTTCCACATTATATTAAATCAGATTTTAGCTCTTTGAAAATTATGCGATTTCCCTTTTCCAGTGCTCGGGAAGTGCGGTGAGAATCCGTCACTGCCCCGCAACTGTAATGGAGGACGAAAGCTCAATAAACCACGATGCCCGGCTGTGGGGATTGGAAGGTGAGTGAGTAGGATGATACCTAAGTCAGGAGACCGATTGGAAAACGAAAACCGGTAAAATCCTTCGCGGGAAGGTGGTTTTTTAGGAAGACAAATCTGACGATGATCCGCGGTTTTGATGAACCTGTTGTGTATGCGCCAGCTTCATCAAATCGTGGTCGTTAAGATTCATATTCTATAGAATTTTATATCCCCCAATTTTCTTTGCGAAGGTTGGGGATTTTTTTTGTCTCAAAATGTTCTGAAGTGAATGTTTAGTAACTTTTGGAAAATGAACTGGATCCTGGAATTTGTCGCTCTGAACTTGTTTCAGAGTCTAACGAACTCGTTCCAGCGCTGACCACTGGAACGAGAGATTTTCAGAGGTCTTCATAGATTAAAAAGAAGAATTATATGACAGCACAACTTTGTACAGTTTTTGAAAAAAAAAACCGATGGGTATTAACCGGTTTTTTACTTGTCACTCTGCTCTTTCATTTTGTGTTGGCGCAAAGCAGTGTTCGACTATCGGGTCAGATATTGGATGCACAGAAGGGAAATCCTTTGAATAACGCGGTGATCGTGGTGGAAAATACTCCCTTTGGCGCCTACAGCGATCAAAATGGCCAATTCCAAATTGAAAATCTTTCACCCGGATTATATGATGTAAAAATTTCATCATTGGGATATAAGCCGCAGCAAATTTCAAACGTAAAAATTTCCGAAGACTTTCCACAAAGGTTGATCATTAATCTTAAACCGCAGGCTCTTGAAACGGAGCCCATGGTTGTCGAATCCCAATACTCAAGGAATCAAGTTTCGCTGGGGGGAGATAAGGTGGTAATTTCCGGCAAAGATTTGACCGGTTACCGCTCCTTGGGATTGCCTCAACTGCTGCAACAGGTGGCGGGAATTCAAATTGAATCAACCAGTTCATCCGGGTCGCAGTCAAGTGTTCGTATTCATGGCAGTAGATCCAGTCAGGTGCTGATCTTATTGGATGGACAGAGATTAAACAACCCCCAGACCGGCGAGGTCGATTTATCCCAGATTCAAATGGAGCAGATTGAACGGATAGAGATCGTCCGACAGGGGAATACAGCCTTGTTCGGCGCTGGGGCTTTTGATGGTGTTATTTCATTTACTTCCCGTTCCATCCCTATCGGGAAATATGTTTCATTTCAGGGATTGGGCGGTTCGTTTAAGACTGCCATGGCAAATCTGACAGCTAGTACAAATTTATCCTTGCTTGGGGGGCTGATTGCATATCAACAGAGTTATTCTCAGCAGAATTTTGAATATACCTATCAGGATCAACAGTTCTTGAGAGAAAATGCCTGGTATAAAAATCATGCGGTTTTTGGAAAGCTAAACTGGCATTCTCAAAAAACAGAGGGAAATTTTCTTTACAATTATCGACGGGGAAATCGTGGTCTTCCCTGTTCCTATTTTAATGAGTGCGGGGAGACCTACGGAGAAATGCATAATAATATCCAGACCGTTCAATTAAGCCAGCGATATTATTTTTCCTCCAGAAACTTACTAGAAGGCATGGCGGGATACCATCGGTTGTCTCAATTATTTGACAATGAAGATGATCCGGTTCGGCTTAACCGGTATAAAACAGACCAGATCAATGAGAATATTGATGTAAAACTACAAGGCAGGTTTTCCGGTGCACTATTCTCTGAATTGCGAGTTGGCGGACAATTTTTAAATGAACGGCTTGAACAGGAGAACTTGCTTTATCCCCAATTCAGTATTGGTAAAAAGAGCAGGGATTCTAAAGGAGTTTTTGGCGGCGTGGAATTCCCGCTGCCGGAGCTCAAAGGGATATGGCAATCTGTGAATCTTAGAACCGCGATTCGCTATGAAAAATATTTTGATCAACCGTGGGAATGGTATCCGAATGTTGGAACTAGTCTGATTCCGCAATTCTGGAGCTCACTCACATTGTCTGCCGGCTGGTTTCGGGCTGTCCGCTATCCGGATTTTAACAGTCTTTTTTGGAAAGGCGACTCCCGCGCTCAGGGAAATCCGGAATTGTTTCCGGAGACAAAAGACGGCTGGAATGTCAGCGCAAATATTCATCCTGAACAAGGTCTGCTGCCATCGATTTACCTTTACTATTACTCTGAAAACATAAAGGATCTAATTTACTGGCATCGCACTTTCAACGGCATTTGGGAACCGCGGAACGAGGAAAAGGCAAAAAAGAGGGGAGTGGATGTTGAGATCAACCAGCCAATAGTGCAAGACCGATTATCGATGCAATTGGCTTATAGTTGCATCGATGCCATTAATAAAACAGAAGAAGTTAATCGGTTTGATAACCGAATCGTTTTTATTCCAGAACATACGCTGAATACTTCGCTGATTTGGCAAATTGAACGGTTCCGCTCGCAGGTAATTTATCGTTACGTTAGTGATCGGGAGACGGTCTTTGCAAACTCGCAGGGAACCCAACTGACGGAATACCAGATTTGGGATTTTGTTGCCACCGCTTTTTACCCCGTATCAAAATTTGATTTGGAATTCGCACTGGCCTTAAAAAATCTTACCTATACTGATTACCAGTTAATCTATGGTTACCCGATGCCTGGAAGAGAAATTCAATTAACATTTTCACTAAAATTCCAACCTTGATTCTTTGAGGAACCAATATGTTCAAAAATTTTACTGCGGTACCAATTTTATTTGCTCTTCTAACAACTTCACTGGTAGCTCAAATTCCAAAAAGTTTATTTGTGGCGAATTCACTTGGCCAGAACATTTCCACCGTAAATCTGGAAAACGGAAATGTAAACCAGGATGCCCTGCCTCTGGGATTGTTCCCCAATTTCATCAAAATACGCGGAGACCGGGCATACGTCATCAATTCCGGAACAAATGAGGTTCAAATAGTTGATCTTGCATCCGTATCCACAATAGCATCGATAGACCTGGGTGCCAGTACAAATCCTTGGGCAATGGATTTTATCAACGATTCCCTGGCGGCAGTGAGTTTGTGGCTTGCAAATCAGGTGGCGATCATAAATGTAAATTCCCGACAGATTATTCAACATGTAGCAGCAGGAACAGCCCCGGAAGGTGTAAAATATTTCGATGGTAAGATTTATGTTGCCAATAGCGGCTATAATGGATCCGGTTATGATCCGGGGACGATATCTGTGATTGACGCAAGCTCATTTGTGGTGCTGGACACCATTGCGGTAAGTATCAATCCGCAGGATTTGGATGTGAGTTCTCAAGGTCAGTTAGTTGTGATTTGCACCGGGGATTATGGGGTTATAAAATCGCAATTGGTCATTATCGATCTGGGAAGTAGTACCCTCGACTATTCGATTATTCTCAATTTGATTGCCACAGGTGTGAGGGTGAATTCCCTGAATCAATGTTACATGGGAACCTCTTTTGATGGGGTGATGGTTTTTAATCTCAATTCCGAATCTTTTGAACGGGATGAAAACCAAACACTTCCGGGTGGCTCTGCAATCGTTTTTGACCAACAGAATAACGCCTACCTAGCGAATTTTAACTCGGATTCTGTATATGCATTTTCCTCTTCACATCAGGAAGTCGTCACTTTCCGGGTGGGCGATGGGCCGGTTTCACTCGATTTATATGACCCAATCACAACTTCAATCAGAGAGGAAGAAGAGCTGGTAGCAAAGAGATTTATTTTGAATCAAAATTATCCCAATCCCTTTAATCCAAATACATTGATTAGTTATCAAATATCCAGGGCCAGTGATGTGGAACTAATAATCTTCACTGTCCTGGGTCAACGAGTGGAGACGCTTGTTCAAGAGAACCAGCCCGCCGGATATTATGAAGCGGTGTGGGATGGTACCGATGAATCGGGAGCGCTGGTCGCTTCAGGTATCTATCTTTTTATGTTAAAGACCGAAGCTCGGCAGTCAGTTAAAAAGATGCACCTAATCAGGTAGGTTTGGAAGGGTTTTATGTCAACCAAAATGTCTCAGAATAATCAAATTAAAAGCCCCTGTATCGGCATTTGCGAAATTGAGGTTGATTCAGGCCTTTGTCTCGGCTGTCTGCGGGACATCAACGAAATTATCGTTTGGGCAACACTGAGTGACGAGATGAGAGATGAGATTATGGCCACTCTTTACCTTAGAAAAATTTAGAATCCGGCGAATGAGGCCCGAACGAAGTAGAGGATATATTGAGACTTATCCCGGAAATGAAAAAATTTAATTACTTTTCCTGTTTGCTTATTCCCCTTGCTACACTTTTCATCATTGTCAATCGCCAAAATGCTTCAGATTTACCGCAGAAAATTATCTCGTTGGCACCACATATGACTGAAATTGTATTTAAGCTGGGGGCCGATGATCGACTAATCGGGCGGACGGAGTTTTGCATTTATCCCGCCGAAGCTCAAGATATTCCCTCAGTTGGCGGCTACTTAAACCCCGACTATGAAAAAATTGTTAGTTTGAAACCGGATTTAATTTTAATGCTTCCCAACGAGGACATGGAGAGGAAACTTCATGAGCTTGGCTTAAATACATACAGTATCTGGAATGAGACTATCGAAGAGATTAAACAAACCATCTTGGGGATCGGAAGCAAAGTCGGGTGTGAAGAGCGTGCCGGTAAGGTAGTCCGGGGAATAGAAGACACCTTGAAATTGGTACAGCAATTTGCCACGGGTAAAGAAGAAAGAAGAACCTTATTCCTTGTTGGGCGAGAGGAGGGGACATTAAAAGGACTTTACGCCGCCGGAAAAGAAACATATTTAAGTAAAATTTGGTCCTTGTGCGGGGGGCAAAATGTTTACAGCGATGTTGAGCAAAAATATTTTAATGTTTCAAAGGAAGATTTGATTGCCCGAAATCCGGACTATATTTTGGAGTTCAGAATTATTCCGGATGAAATTGTTGCTAGCAAAATGGCCAAATTAAAGGCTGACTGGGGATTATTCCCAACATTGACCGCCGTCCGAAAACAGCGCATCTTCATTTTCCATGAAAGGTATTTGCTTATCCCTGGCCCAAGAATTAGTAAAATTGCGATTCGGTTTTCGGAAATTCTTAACAGAGAGCGACAATGATTTCGGTTGAAAATATCTCTTTTGCCTATCGAAGCGATCCGGTTCTTCGGGAGCTATCATTCAATATATCTGCAGGGGAATTTATTGGTATTATCGGGCCAAATGGGGCGGGAAAATCCACTCTTTTAAAACTGTTAAACCGAGTTCTAACTCCCGACGCCGGAGAAATTTTTCTAAAAGACGAACCTTTAGACAAGTACCAACAAAAAGAACTCGCCAAAATTGTTGGATACGTCCCGCAGGAGTTTAAAACTGCCTTCAACTTCACGGTGCGCGAAATAGTGGCCATGGGTCGTTTCCCGTATGCAACCCCTTTTTCCAGAGAGAGTGCTGCGGATAAACAAATAATGGAATCCTCAATGAACGCTACAAATGTACTGGAATTTAAAGACAGATTGTTTTCAGAATTGAGCGGAGGAGAAAAACAACGGGTGGTTTTGGCATCTGCTTTGGCACAGGAACCGAAAATCTTATTAATGGATGAACCCACAGCTTCACTTGATTTGAAATATCAAATCGGATTCTTTGAAATAGTAAAAAATCTCCAACGAGATCAAAACATGACCATCGTATCGGTAACTCATGATATAAACCTGGTAGTTCGCTATTGTGAAAAACTTTTTGTCGTAAATGAGGGTCGATTGGTTTCGGAAGGCTCTCCCCGGGAAATTTTAAATAAAACATTAATCCGGGATGTTTTCGATGTTGATGTGGAAATAATCGAACATCCGGTGGATAAAAAACCATTTTTGGTGATATGAATCCTTGAATTAAATAGTGCTGAATTAAAAAGGGTCGCAATTTTAACTTGCATTCATTTCTGAATTTTAATTTATCAGATTCTGAAAAAACAATAGTATCTTCCCGGTTTAAATGTTAATGATTTTCAGCTTTAATGAATAGACTTGAAAAATTGAAATACAAAAAGCATGACCACTCTAAAGAATAGAAATTATCCTTCCCGAAAATCTATAGTCTTACTAGGCAGTATCGCATTTCTGATTTTAGTCGTAGTGGTTACACCATTTATCGGTAGTCAGTCTTTGGATTATCATCAGGTATTTCAAAATATTTCGGGAGAGGAAACTGCTCACGGTGTTATTTTTTTTAAAATCAGATTACCGCGTATTCTTTTAGCAGTATTGGCCGGTGCTTCGCTATCACTGGCCGGTGTCATTTTTCAGGCTTTGTTACGAAATCCTCTGGCTACACCTTACACTTTGGGCGTTTCCAGTGGCGGTGCCCTTGGTGCTCTGATCGTCATAAAATCAGGAATGACAATTTCTCTTTTGGGATTCTCAAGCATGCAGATTTTTGCATTTTTGGGAAGTCTGCTCACCATCTGGCTTGTTTATTTTCTGGCAAGCCGTTTTGGGAAGATTTCAATTCACATCATGATTTTAGCTGGAGTGACCATCAGCTACTTTTTTGCCGCGCTGAACTTGATTCTCCACTATCTCTCAGATTTTACCGAAACCCATCAAATGATCCGGTGGATGATGGGGGGACTGGACATCATAGATTATGGAATTATCATACGAACTTTTCCCGTTTTGATTTTATGTTATATTATTTTCTGGATGATGTCCCGAACCTACAACATTCTGAGTACTTCGGAGGAAACCGCGCTCAGTAAAGGGGTGAATGTTCCACGGGTGCAGAAAAAATCGTTTGTACTGGCTTCCATAATTACCGGAACCACGGTGGCGTTTTGCGGACCAATTGGATTTGTCGGATTAATTGTGCCGCACTTATTACGGACTCTCGCCGGCCCGGATCACCGCTATCTAATTCCCTCTTCCATATTTTTTGGGGGTGCCTTTCTGGCATTGGCGGACACCGTAGCACGTACAATAATTGCCCCAATTGATTTACCGGTTGGCATATTGACTGCTCTCATTGGGGGCCCGTTCTTTTTATGGATTCTTTTCAAACAAAACTTTTGAACTATTGATTTTCTGCAATTTATAATTTTTTTGGGTGGAATTACCAAATTTGTGTGAGGTTTTGTTTCTTAATGGCTATATACTTGCGTATTGAAACAAAATAGAATATCTTTTTAGTATTAAATAGTGACAATGAATTAGAGGACTTTTTATATGCCCGGGAATAAAAATGCTTCCAGAATTTCGTCGCCTGCATCGCTTGAAGAATATGTTAAAAAATTCAATGATTTGAATACTATTTTTGATAGTCTTCCCGATGGTGTGGTGGTAATTCTTGACAAGAATATGAATATTGCTACAGCTAATAAAGCAATTGCCAATATGCTCCAGTTGCCCATTGAGAATATTATAGGGAAAAAATCGACTAGTCTTTTTAAAGAAAAAATTCCGGGCTTAAGCGAAGTTGTAATGGAAACAATTGAAACGCGTCAGAGTGTACGGAATTATACCATCGAAATTTGTACAATATCCGGGGAGGTTCATTCATTTTTGGTGAGCACTGCTATCATAGAAGAAATTGGTAATACTGACCTTGGTATTGTGTTAATATTGCACGATATGTCGGAGATAACACGCTTACGGAAAATTGCTTTGCAGATGGATCGATATGGTGAAGTTATTGGTAAATCCGAACCAATGAAGGGTATCTATGCCCTGATTGAATCCATAAAGCAATATGATTCTTCTGTTTTGATATTGGGTGAAACCGGGACGGGAAAGGAGCTCATTGCCCGCGCTATTCATAATGCAAGTAATCGTAAGAATAAACCTTTTGTTCCGGTCAATTGCTCTGCTCTCCCTGACAATCTCATCGAAAGCGAATTATTCGGACATGTCAAAGGCGCATATACGGGAGCGGTTTCGAGCCGGATTGGGCGTTTCAAGGTTGCGGATGGAGGTACTTTATTTTTAGATGAAATCGGTACATTGCCTCTTGATACCCAAGTGAAATTATTGCGTGCCCTTCAAGAGAAGATTATAGAACCAGTAGGCTCTTCCCACGGTGTGCCCATCGATATACGCATAATTTCTGCAACAAACAGAGATCTGGCTCTTTTGATAGCTGAGAAAAAGTTTAGAGAAGATTTATTCTACCGGCTTAAAGTTTTACAAATTGATCTCCCTCCCCTACGGAACAGGAAGGAAGATATTCCTCTACTAGTTGATCACTTTATTACCCGTCTGAACCGTTATTACAATAAAAGTATTGTTGGTATATCACCGGGTGCAAAAGAGGTATTAATCAATCATCTCTGGCCTGGAAACGTCCGGGAATTAGAAAATGTAATTGAACACGCTTTTATACTTGCAACGGGTACTTTATTAGAGGTAAAGGATCTTCCATTTGAGATACGGCATTCCGAAAAGGATGGTACGCCGCCACCCCCGCCCCAAATAGATCTAAATGCCGAAGAAGAGAAAATTAGAAGGGCACTGCTTTCGGCTGCAGGTAACAGGAATAAAGCTGCGGAGATGTTAAATATGCACCGGGCTTCGTTGTGGAGGAAGATGAGGGAATTCAGGATTGATAAAAAATTCGGTAAGACTTCCCCATAATTAACAATAATAGTTCGTCACCCCGTAATTTTCTATCGTACAAAATTCCAAAATTAAGGAGTATCAATCTATCAGAATGATTGCAACAAATCGCAATTTTGTTGCAACATTTTTTGGATTAGGGAATTTGTTGCAACACTTTCTACTTTTTCTAAAATTTTGTTATCAACTCCTAACCTCTTTTCTATTCTTTATTTTGCTATTAATATAACTCTTTTTTGTTATCTAAAATTTTACACATCAGTATGGTGGTGCATTATTTGATCTTGGCATAATTATTGTCTTATGTATTGCGGTCTCTCTAGAGACCTGCATCTTTCAAATCAATAGTTGGTTAGAGAAATATCCAAATTGGATTGCGAAATGCCAGACAAACCAAAGTGCACAGTAATGTTTTTTTATAGCAATGTCAATCAGGAAAGTATAAAAACTAGGGTATTAATCAACGAATTTATGAAAACCCATTATGGGCGGTATCAAATACAGATCGAAGAGGTGAATTATGATAAGGAAATAATAGTTTCTCGACAATATGGAGTAACCGGAACCCCTGCATTGTTGTTTCTGAAAAACCAGAAATTGATTCGACGTCATTTTGGTGAAATAACTGCAGAAGAATTTCAGTCAATTATTGATAATTTTTTTATTAACTAAAGTCAAACCCATTATAAGGAGGATTAAACTATGTGGTATATTAAGAATTTAGTCAAATTAAGTGCTGTAACACTCATCTTATGCATGAGTTTATCGCTTACGGCACAAGATATCAGAACCGGACTGTTCAAAGATGCCGATCTGGCACTTCAGGAAGCCAGAGATAAAAAGGCAGATTTACTCTCTCCCAAGAATTTTGAAAAAGCTATGAGCTACTACAGTGAAGCGGAGAATGATCTGAAAAAGGGAAAGAATCTTGATGATATTCGCAAAAAGCTTCGAGCAGCAGTTAGTTATTTTCAAAAGGCAACACAAACAACTCAACTCGCGGAAGTTACATTTCAAAATCTTATGAAGACACGAAATGATGCCCTGAAAGCCGATGCACCTCAGTTTGCAAAGACTACCTGGAAGGAGGCCGAAGCAAAATTCTATGAGGCAGCTGTAGAGCTTGAGAGCGGAGATGTTAATAATGCAAAAAAACGGGGTAGTGAAGCGGAAACCCTTTACAGAAAAGTGGAATTGGAAGCTATCAAGACCAATTATCTTAATGAGACCTGGTCACTTCTGGAAAAAGCTGATAAAATGAATGTGAAGGACCGTGCTCCCAAAACGCTGCAACGTGCAAAGGAACTGACCGCTCGGGCAGAAAAAGAATTAAATGAAAACCGCTATGATATTGACTATCCCCGCAGTCTTGCAATGCAGGCTAACTATACAGTGAAACATGCCATTTATATTTCGAAAACAGCAAAAGAATTTGAAGATGCAAAATATAAGCTAGAAGATTTGATTTTACTCGTTGAAGAGCCGCTGGATAAGATTACAAATGTTATGGATAGAAATGCAGAATTTGATGAGGGATTTGATAAACCTACTTCAGATATCATTCAATATATCCAGACATATCAGGACAGTGTTTCCAAACTAACTCAAGTGATGGCCGGTCAGGAGCTTAAAATAGCCCAATATGAAAAAGAACTGGGTGGTCTTGCGGAGGAGCAGTCTGAACTCAGGCAACGAATGGAGGTTCAGGAAAAAATTCGTAGTCAGTTCGCAGCTGTTGAAAAAACCTTTACACGGGAAGAAGCAAGGGTTCTGCGTGACGGAAATGATGTGATTATCCGTCTGGTTGGATTAAGTTTTGACGTGGGCAAATCTGTTATTAAACCGGAGCAATTCAGCCTACTGACCCGAGTACAAAATGCCATCAAAACTTTTCCTGACAGCAGAGTAACTATCGAAGGCCATACAGATTCTCATGGCAGCGATGAATTGAATTTAAGCCTATCCCAGGAACGAGCCGATGCAGTAAGGGCATATTTACTGGCGAATATGACTATAGATGCGTCACGAATAGAAGCCATTGGATTTGGAGAGAGCAAACCCATTGCCAATAATGAAACAGTGGATGGCCGGGCCAAAAACCGACGGATAGATATTGTGATTCATCCGGTATTATTAGGCATGAATTAAATTAGTGCACAGACCTTGGTTCCATTAGTATGTTGGAATCAGGGTTCTGGTTTATCATCAGGAGGTCAATAATATAGAGCATAATGCGATCAAGAGAGATTGTCTTGCGCTGTAATTCTCATTAAAGTCACAAATTTGGGCGTTACTGGGCTCTTGAATCGAATGTGACATTATTTATAACTTCATTTTTTACTGGTAACTTTAAACAAGCAAATTAAAATATTGAAATTTACTTTTTAAAAATAGGAGAAAAACATGAATGACTCAAAACAAACAAAAAGTGAGGAGAAAAATTTTGAGATAAATAATCCTGAACCAGCGGGAGAAAAAAATGCTTCAGCCGGAAAAGAAAAACTTGATGGTGTAAATGAAAAGAAAGAGAAAACCGAAGCGGATTCCGAAGCAAAAATTTCGAAAGCCGCCGAAAAAACATCTGAAGTGGCGGGTGAGGTATTCGATGTATTGAAAAAAGGACTGTCACAGGCTTACGAAGCCGGTGTTAAAGTTGTGGATGAAATTGCCCACACTGCTCAGGAGTATGGTGAGAAATATAAACATAACATGGAAGTGAGAAAGCTTACAAAAGAACGTGATAAAATTTCTGCTGAATTAGGTTTGATCACTTTTAACAAATTTTCCAAAATGAATATGGCTTTTGAAAAAATTGTTGAAGAAAGAGAAGTTATAAATTTGATAGAACAAGTTGAAAAAATAGGAAAAGAAATAGTTAGAATCGGTAAAGAACTTGAAAGAAGCTGATAAATTAAATTATAAAAGAGGTGAATATGAAATTTCTGGATAAACTAAGAGAAAGCTTTAAAAAGGGTTCGGGGAAAATGTCTCAGACCAGCGAGCGCCTCTTTGAAAAAGGGAAAGAAGTCGGTGAAGAAGGGGTGGAGGTTACTAAAGAATATCTTTCCCAATTTGGTGAAAAAGCCTCTGAGGTTGCCTCCGCTATCAAACTAAAATTCGAACTTAAAAATTTACAAAAGCGATTTGACCTTGAAACAGTCACTTTGGGTAAGCTGATTTTTGATCGTTCTAAAAGCAAGAGTCCGCACCAGATAGATGAGACAATGAAACTGAGTTTGGATAAATTGGGGGAACTAGAGCACCAAATCAATTCAAAAAATATCAAATACGAGGAACTTCGCAAGGAACTTTCGGATGACTATGTGATCACCAAACTTAGCGATGACCTCGCATCTTCCGGAGCCGTTATTGACCTGGTTACAATTTCTGAAAATTCAAATGTAGTCGAAAAACAGGTTAAAGAGCTCTTACTCCCGAAAGATGCACTAATTTCAGCAATAAAACGTGGCGGTGAACTCATCATTCCCGACGGTAATACGACTTTGTATGTCGGTGACCAGGTAACGATTATTGGTAAAATCGACGATGTGGAAAGAGTTGCCAAAAGATTAACTGCCGACTAAGTTTAAGAAATTGGTGAAAATCATCTTTTCTGAAAATAGATCAGAGGTCTCTAACACGGTTATGAGAATAATGAGGTTTTAGTCAATACTTGTGCATACGCTTATTTTTCACTAGTAGACTGTTGCGAGTCATGCTTTTCATGACGAATTAGCGATAAAGGTGGCTATAACTTGAGTGAAAAGCATATTATTGAAATTAGTGTTAACCCAAAACCGAAACAACAGCTCTCCAAACTTGATAAAATCTTCAAAGAACCTTCTCCATTCTTAATTCTCACCCATGGCTATCCTGACCCGGATGCATTTGTATCTAAAATATTTGCTTCTGGTTTAGGTATTTGATTTTTTTAGTAGGTATCATCACCATAATTGTAATCAGCTTGTTTATTGAATCGAAATAGAATATCTTTTTCAGGATGGATAGAAATCGCTTATAGATTTTGGAAACATAATGTCAAAACATATTGGAATCGTTGCGGTAAGCTCGGAAGGGGCCGCCTTGTGTTACCGGACTATCTGTCTTGAGGGAAGTAAGCTAATGGGAACTCACGGTCACCCGGAAATTACCATGCATACATTTCCCTTTCAAGACTATGTGAAGTTTATTGAAGCGGATCAATGGCAAGAGCTTGGAGATTTAATGCTGGAATCGGCACGGAAATTGTCCAAAACCGGCGTGGATTTCGTTATCTCTCCTGATAATGCGGTTCATCAATCACTTGATATGGTGCGACAACTCTCACCTTTGCCCTGGCTGCATATTGCAGAGGTGGTCGCTGACGAAGCGGTAGATCGCGGATTAAAGCGACTGGTAGTTTTCGGCACCCGTTGGCTGATGGAAGGTCCGGTGTATGCAACAAAACTTTCCGCCCGGAATATTCAATGTGAGATTCCCGGACCGGATGTAAGGAATGAGATCGACCGTATTATCTGGATGGAATTAGTGAAAGGATCAATTGAAATAAACTCCCGCCAGTACTTTCAGGAAATAATACTTCACCACAAACGACATGGATGCGATGGGGTTGTATTGGGCTGCACTGAAATACCGTTACTGATAACCGAGAAAGATTCAGCCCTTCCGGTACTTGATTCTACCAGACTGCTTGCCCGTGCCGCTTTAAAATACGCCCTTGCATGAATCGTAACGGAATATGCGGGCTTGGGTATAACCACGAACAGTAATTCGAGATATTCAATTTGAAAAATGAAAGTATTCTTTGAATGAAAAAGGAAATCCGGCAGCAATGTTGTTTTATAATACGAATTATACAATTTTGAGCTAAAAAAGGATGGATTTTTAATAAATCTTTTTAGTTGAAGACAGGAGAATTTGGCTATTTCCAGGTCAAATATTATCAAAGAAATTGAGAAAATTGTTCAGGAAACCTGTGCAAAAGAAAGCAACATTTTCGGCTACGGAATCTGGGCACACCATATAACCCATGTGGCAAGAAATGCCAGACAATTGGCAGGAATATTCCATGCCGATGAGGAGATTGTGGAAATCGCCGCTTTGCTTCACGATTATGCCAGTATTAAAGACAGAACTCTTTATGAAGATCATCATATTCACGGTCCCGTGGGGGCAGAAAGGCTGCTAAAGACATTTGAATATCCTCCCAAACGAATTGAAAGAGTAAAAGAATGCATCGCCGCGCATAGAGGGAGTGTACCGGGAGAAAAACGAAGCGCAGAAGCCGAATGTCTTGCCAATGCTGATGCGATGGCTCATATCGGGAATGTTCCTTCGCTCCTGCATTTAGCCTACGTACAACATGGAATGGGAATCGATGAAGGAAGAGAGTGGGTGAAAGAGAAATTGAAACGCAGCTGGAAAAAGCTGAATCCTCCGGTTCAGGTGATGTTGAAAGAACGATATAAAGCTGCCCTGAGAGTTCTTACCGATTCGGAAAAACAGGAATGAACAAACCTCGAGTTTTGCCGGAAATACCGCACCCGATCATATTGATCACTTTCATGCCCTATTCGATTTTGTTGAATATCTCGATTATGTGAACGATTAGAGTTTTATAAAATTTGTTCCGAGTAACATTTCTCTGGTCCCTGGCGTATAAAACTTGTTTATATTTTTTGCACTAAATTGACAGCTAATCGCAAGACAGTCAATTACAGATAATGCATATTAATCCCGACTCCTCGACTGAACAGACGAATCTCTCTGAACAGACTCAATCCGATCTGGAACTTTGGCAAAGGATTCGATTGGGAGATGTAATAGCATTTTCATCCCTCTTCAAGAGCTATTATATCAGATTATACCACTTTGCCGGTAGACTTGTGAGAGATGTCCAGGCTGCTGAGAACATCGTACAAGATCTGTTTGGGGTACTTTGGACGGAGCGGGAAACTCTTCAAATTAGATCCAGCCTGAAATCATACCTCTATGCTTCTGTTAAGAATCGATCACTCAATTATCTGAGACGGCAGCAGCGCTTAGTTTCACACGAAGAAGAACCAGTGCAAATGAAAACCTATATTCCAGACCCTGAAGAGGATTATCTACAAAAAGAATGGGAGACTGCCGTGCACCAGGCAATTAATCAACTTCCAGAAAGATGTCGCGAAATTTATCTGATGAAGAGATATGACAACCTGAAATACCAGGAAATTGCTGAGATTCTTAATATATCCGTGAATACGGTTAAAACACAAATGAAGCGGGCGCTGCAAACACTCTGCAAGCAGTTGGCACAATTCATCACTATGTTCGTTCCACTCTGACCAATCTAATAAATTCTTCGATTTGAAATAACTCTTATTCCTGTCACCCATTTCTTTATTTCAAATGTCTCTCATATAGTTGCATTGAATTAAGAAATGCCAAAAGAACTAAGAGTCAGTTGACTGAGGAAAGAAATGAAGCGTGAAATTGACTGGGAATCGCTGCTCGATTATTTTGAGAAAAACTCGGAACCGGAAGATACAAGACGCACAATTGAGGGATTGGTGTCGGAGAATGACGGGGAGTATTTTAATCTGATGCAAAAAATTTGGAATACACCGGAGGATTGTTTGCGCAATCCAGATTTGGAACAGGCCTGGATGAATATCAAACAAAAAACCGGTTTTGTTGAGAATACCCATCAAGATACTACCCACATAAATTCAAAACGAAATAGGGCTGTTAGTTTTGGGCAATTATTCCGATCCAGGATAATCAAAATCGCCGCCGTGATTTTATTTATCATAGTTTCATACATCGCCATTTTTCTTAATGAGCCATTACAAATGGAAACGATTCATGCAGGCTACGCTCAACAAGAGAAGATTATGCTGGAGGACGGCAGCCTGATTCATTTAGATGCCGGAAGTATATTCAGATACCCAAATCAATTTAGCTCGGATGAACGTAAGGTTTTTCTTAATGGAGAGGGCTATTTGGAAGTGACGCCAGATCCCAACCGTCCGTTTATCGTCCATACAGATATCGCTTTGGTAGAAGTGATTGGAACAAAATTTAATATCCGGTCCTGGAGGGAATCAAATCAGGTAATCGTTGCTGTTTTAGATGGAAGTGTCACATTGAGTCGCAAAGGTAGCAATAGATCAGATGGAGAGGTAATGATTTCAAGAGACCAGGTTAGTACTCTACGGGCAAATGGCAATCCGTCACCACCACAGAATGCAGACGTACAATCTTACCTCTCCTGGCAGAAACGGGAAATGTATTTTCAAAGCGCAACCACCCGGGAAGTACTTGATCAATTGGAGCGCTGGTACGATTTGGAGTTTGAGCTTCCAGGTGGATTTAATGCATCGAACCGGGTGACTATTTTTATTGACAATAAACCGATTGAAGAAATTTTGGATGTGATTGCATTGATGAATAATTTCCAGTATTATCAAAAAGGCAAAAAAGTAATCTTTTCTGAAAAAAAGATTCTTTGAGATCTGATACCATGATTTTGAGATTTGGTGAAAACTATTGGCTGGATTTTTCTACGTCCTCAATTAAAAAAGCTGTGAAGAGGAGAATTGTGCCAATAACATTTCTTATCACATTCCTATCCCTCCTTCATCTTTCTGCTCAGGATCCACAGATAACCGACTCGAGGGGAACACCTGTACCTGAAATTCTGCTAAAAACAATATCATTTGAACTGCAGGATGCATCAATAAGAGAAGCATTAATAATTTACTCTGAGCAAACTAAGTTCTACTTAAATTACAATGAGAGTATCATTCCATCGGGCAGGCAGATATCAATCTCGCTGAAAAATGTCCCTGCAATTGCGGTTCTTCAAAAAATTCTTGAGGGTACTGGTATAGATTTCATTATCTCAAAAAGCGGGCAGATCGTTTTGGTGAGGTCAAAGGATAAAGTAGTTCAACAGAAATATACGGTCAGTGGATTCGTAAATGATGGAGAATCCGGTGAAGCGTTAATAGGTACGAATATTTATATTGAAACGTCAAACTTCGGTTGTTCATCTAATGTATACGGATTCTATTCTCTCACCTTACCGGCTGGCAAATATACTTTGGTTTACAGCTATATGGGCTATGAGCTAAAAAAGACAGAGATTCATCTAAATCAAGATGTAAGGCAGAACGTTGAATTAAAAACCATTGCCCTATTGGGTGATCCCCTTGAAGTGACGGCAGATGCAGACGAAAATATGGTGAGTAACACAGAAATCGGGACCATCAAATTTTCTCCAAGGGAGTTAACCAGCATGCCGGCTTTATTTGGTGAACAGGATATATTAAAATCGCTTCATTTTTTACCCGGTGTCACGTTAAGCCGGGAAGGAGATTCGGGATTCAACGTGAGAGGAGGTAACTCCGATCAGAATCTCGTTCTGCTGGATGAGGCTCCGGTTTACAATGCCTTTCATTTCTTTGGATTCTTTTCGGTTTTCAATTCCGACGCGATCAGGGATGTAAAATTAATAAAAGGGTCTGCCCCTCCAAAATATGGCGGAAAATTGTCCTCAGTTCTTGATATTCAAATGAAGGAAGGGAATCTGAAAGAATTTCATGCCAATGGAGGTATTGGTACTATTTTCTCACGTTTGACGGTAGAAGGCCCAATCGTTAAAGACAAGAGTTCTTTTATTGTTTCGGGCAGAAGAACCTATGCGGATGTGTTTACCCGTCTGTTTGCAAAAGGTGAAGTACGGCAATCAACACTTTATTTTTATGATCTAAATTTAAAAGCGAATTACCGTGTAAATGACCGGGATCGCTTGTACCTTTCCGGCTATTTTGGCCGGGATGCACTTGGGTTTTCCGGCGTGTTTCGGAATTATTGGGGAAACAGAACCGCAACCCTGCGTTGGAATCATCTCTTTAATAATAAACTGTTTCTAAATTCCTCGTTGATATATAGCAAGTTTGATTATTCCATGAAAATTGAACCGGAAGAGGATTCGCCGGACGATGAAACGGTGGAAATTAAAAATAATATTTATGCGTTCACCGTTAAAGAGGATTTTCAATATTTTTTGGACGCGCGAAATACCTTCAATTTTGGTTTAGAGTATATTTTTTATAGTTTCTTACCAGGACAGGTTACTGCTACGGGAGAGAGTGCTTTCGATGTGGTGACCGGGCGACAAAAAGCACAGGATGGCGCATTGTTTGCAGCCCACGAGTTTAAAGCGACTGAAAGGTTAAAACTGAATTATGGTCTGCGTTATTCACACTTCTTAATAAATAGAAAAGGTGATTCGTTCAACTTCACCGACATTGAAGATCTGCCAGAATTTGAGTTTCGTGGCAAAGAGAATGTTTCGTACGGGGGACTTGAGCCAAGGATCACCGCTAATTATAAACTGAATGGTTCAAGCTCCCTAAAAATTGGCTTTTCACGAAATTATCAAAATATCCACATGCTGTCAAATTCGACGGCTGGTACACCTATCGATGTGTGGCAGCCGAGCAGCCAACGAGTGAAGCCACAAATAGCGGATCAGATTTCAATGGGCTATTTCCAAAATTTCGGTAATAATAACTACGATTTTTCCGCAGAGGTTTTTTATAAAGACATGAAGAACCAGGTGGATTTTAAAAATGGCGCAAACATTGTTCTGAGCACGCTTTTTGAGACGGATCTTACTTTTGGGGTTGGCCGGGCCTATGGAATAGAATTTCTGCTAAAAAAAAGAACCGGAAGATTGTCCGGATGGGTAGGCTATTCACTCGCAAAAGCGGAAAGACAGTTTGATGATATCAATCAGGGCCATCCCTTTCCGCCCAAATTTGACCGGACACATGATTTTTCAGTAGTGATGTTATATCAATTGACCAGCCATTGGAAATTTTCTGCCAATTGGGTTTATTATACAGGCAATGCTATTACCATTCCTTTCGGAAAATACGAGGTCAACGGTCAAATCATTGAGGCTTTCACTGAACGGAATGCCTTTAGAATGATGGCTTACCACCGATTGGATATAAGTTTTACATATACCACACAGAACGGAAATTTTTGGAATTTTTCGCTCTATAATGCTTACGGCAGAAGAAATGCTTACGCGCTTCTCTTTCGGGATAACGAAGATAATCCTTTGCGACTGGCATTATTCTCCTTCGTCCCATCGATAAGTTATAACTTTAATTTTTGAGGGTATTATGAATTGCAAGTCCAAAAAAAAATATTCACCTTTTCACAGCAGTGCGTTAATCCTCCTTTTTGCCTTTTCAATTATGGTGTCCTCTTGTTTTCGGGATCCGGTGAATGTTGATCTTTCAGAATATGGCACCCGAGTTGTAATTCAGGGGACAATTGCCGATAATGCTGGTCCGCATTTTGTGAAAATTACAGAAACTATACCATACAACAGCACAGAAGATTTTCCTGCTGTTAGCGGTGCAGATGTGAGTATTCAGGACGGTCAAGGTAATATAGTTAAGCTGCTGGAAACAGAACCAGGACTTTATCAGGCTTCTAATTTCTATGGAATTCCAGAACGTACTTATACGCTAACTGCAATTATTAAAGGAAAAAGATATACTGCATCTTCTGGAATGCCAAAACCGCTTCTAATTCAAAACGTAATGATGCAAAGAATATCTCCGGGCGTTAATGATTACGAATTATCCCTCTCTTTTCAGGATCACCCTGGAATCGACAATTTCTGTTTAATCAATGTTTATAAAAACGGATATTTACATAACCATTATTTATATCAGGACGAACAAACCGATGGTCAGGAAGTTGTTTTTGATGATTTCAATGTAAGTTTTAATGATAATGATGTTGCAACATTTGAATTAATTAGCTTCGATAGGGCAAGTTACGAATTTTTTAATTCGCTGGATATGGTCGTGGATGCTGAAGACAGGGAATTACTAGCCACCTTTATCCCGGTAACCACCTACAATCCGACAACAAATCTGAATAATGGCGCATTTGGCTATTTCAGTGCTTTTGCAGTAAGACGGTATACCCGAATTGTCAACTGAGTTTGAGTGTTTCGCAATAAAAAAAAGGATGCTATATGTAGGTGTTCAGAAATGATTAAATTTGAGAGGGCGTTTTTACATTTACTTATATTTGGGAGGAGATGGAATGTCAAAAGAAATTACCCGCCGTTCATTTATCAAGAAAAGTGCTGCCCTCGGGGTCGGGACAGTGGTAGGCAGTACGCTTGTACCACACATCACCATAGGCAAGGATCCGGTCGATATTGTTGTCGTAAAAGGTCCTGATTATTTTATCAATACAAAAATAGCAATAGAATTATTGGGTGGAATGGCAAGATATGTTCCTCAGAATTCCAAAGTGGCTATCCTGGCCAATCCACAGAGTAATAACCCGGGTACATATACCAAACCCGAGATAGTGCGTGCCGCTGCTCAAATGTGCAAGACAGCCGCTGCAGCAGAAATTGGCTGTATTGGATGGCTTCCTCTGAGAGATTGGATTAACGCCGGCATCAAAGAAGTTATTGATGAAGAAGGAATTGATTTGGTGATTACCGATTTGAGAGACGAATCTCTTTTTAAACCGGTGCCTGTACCGAAAGGTGTTGCTCTAAAAGAGGCCCGCATCATGAAGACCTTCTATAATTATGATATCTTGATTGATATGAACATTACCAAAGAACATTCCGGCAATAATCTTTCCGGTGCCATGAAAAATCTGATGGGCATTAATTCGCCCGTATCTAATCAAACATTTCACCGAAAAAACTGGACGATGTTGTTGGATGATATTACACATTTGGATCAGTGTATTGCCGATTTGAATACGATCATCCGGCCTGATTTGTGCATTGTGGATGCCACGGAGTTTGTTTCGACCAATGGGCCAATGGGACCGGGAAAACTATTAAAGCCTCAAAAGGTAATTGCCGGAACCGACCGGGTAGCGATTGATACCTATTGCGCTACCTTGTTTAACTACAATCCTAAGGATATTGTGCTGCTCAAGAAAGCCTACGAACATGGTTTGGGTGAAATGGATTTAACAAAGGTAAAGATTAGAGAGGTCGAATTATAATATATAAGAAGTGCAGATGATAAATTTGTGAAGTAATGCCCTCATGAAAATCCGATTTTCTAGTCGCATCATACTAATAATTGGCTTTTTTTTCTCCACTGTTTTTGGTTCAGAGACTCAGCAAACGGAATCTGAATTGAGCAAACTTCTGCCTCAGATAGGGGAGGCGGAGAGTTGGTTTCCCACTGAAGAAGCAGAATATGCGTCCGGTCAGGATCTCTACTTACTGATTGATGGTGGTGCAGAGATCTATTTCGAATATGGTTTTAAGAAAGCTGTTTTTCAGACGTACAGAAATGAGCATGGTCAATCCATAAATCTTGAAATTTATGAAATGATAGACCCGGGAGGAGCCTACGGAATATATACTTTCAAAACGGGAGCTGACGGTTCTGAAGTCAAGTTTGGGCAGGGAGGGTGCTTGGAATCATATTTTTTGAATTTTTGGGAAGGGAATTTTCTCGTTACTATCACTGGTCTGAGTAACGAGGAACTGGTACTAAATGGAATAAAAAAAATTGCAGCGGCAGTCGATTCAAAGGTGGATATCAACTCCGACCCACCGATTCTCGTCGACTTTCTACCAACAGAAAATTTGGAACGAAATGGCATTACCTATCTGCGGGGAAATCTGGCGTTATTTAATCAGGACATATTTGGCCCTAAGGATATTTTCGGATTGAAAGAGGGGGTGATTGGAAATTACCATGATTATTCCATTTTATTATTTCAATATCAGAACACAAAAGAGTCGAAAAATTGGTACGATACTGCTAGGGCTTCCCTTAAAGTGAGTAGTCGTTTTCAAAATTTTCTTGACCAGGACTCTTGGTTTGAAGTTAATAGCGAACAAAACGTAAAGCTTACGGTTAGACACCATCAACGATGGATTTTTGCTGTTGTCAGAAACCAGGAAGCAAACACGGATCAAATTTTTGAGATGCTGATAGAGAGATTTCCAAGTTACTAACGGTAAAATCTCTTTAATTAAAAATGGGGATTGTCAAAAATTTTTCACCAAAAAAATTAAAAGGATTCGGTTTCTCTACAATATAGCAACAACTGATAATATTAACTCTGCAAGGTCATGAATAGTCTTATGATATGATTATGAATGAAATATTCACATGAAGAATCTCATTTTATATATCATCATATTATTGCTGATTCTTGTTATTGGTTGCGAAAAAAATGCTACCGAACCACATTTCGACAAATATATCTGGAAAGTCTCTTTACCTGAATTGCAGGGCGTAGACTCACGAATCCTTAAGTCTGCTTTTACCGAAGCAGACAAAACCGGTTTTATGGATGGTCTCCTGGTTATCCGAAATGGGTACATTATTGCCGAAGGGTACTACAACGGGTACGACAGGCTGATACCGCATAATATTAAATCGGTCTCAAAAAGTTTTCTTTCTGCCTTGACCGGAATTGCTTTTTCAAAGGGATTTCTTGACAGCCTCGATCAAAAAGTTCTTGATTATTTTCCTGAATATATTCATCCCGGATTGGATCCTCGAAAATATGATATTACCATCAGACACCTGTTAACCATGAGAATGGGCATCGAGCGAGAAGAGGAAAATCTGTGGGATGTTGTTCAGTCTGCAAACTGGATAGAAACGATTTTTGAATTGCCTCTACTATATGATCCAGGGCAGCGGATGCGTTATAACTCCTGCCAGACCCATCTGCTTTCCGCTATTTTGGAGAAGTCAAGCCGGATGACCACTTTTGAGTTCGCAGAGAGATATTTAGCCAATCCTATGGGTATCACGATTGATCAATGGGTGAGGGATCCGCAAGGATATTACTTTGGCGGAAGTGAAATGTATTTTACTCCCCGAGAGATGGCCACATTAGGATATGTTTACTTAAAGAAGGGATGGTTTAATAACTGGCAACTCGTGCCAAAAGACTGGGTGGAGTTTACGCTGACTGCAAGTACCAATAATGCTCCCAACGAATGGGGCGCATGGAAAAATTATAATTATGCTTATTTGTGGTGGCTTGGCCAGTTTAACAATTACGCTGTATTTATGGCTTACGGCTATGGTGGCCAATTTGTGATTTGTTTCCCGGATCTGAATATGGTTATTGTTTCCACTGCCGAAACAGAAGTCGATCTCGATACCTCAACGATTCAAGAGTGGGCTATTTTTGATATTGTTTCACAATATATTGTTCAGGCCATAATAAAGTAAATAAAATATTTTTGGATGTTGGGATTGTCCTTCAATTCCCAAATAATAAAGTTACAAAATGAAAACAATATTAATTATTGTATTGCTTCAGATATTTTTTAGCATTTCCTCTGCTCAACAAAACATCAAGTTTCGGATCGATATGAATAATATCATGAAAGAAGAGTTGTTTGATCCATCGGGGGGCGATTTTGTGATCCTGCGTGGAACATTTAGTAATTGGCAGGGGAATGATTTTGTTCTAGAGGGTGGGAACCGGGAAGGAGAATACGCCGCCACGTTTTCCATTCCCGGAGATTCAGGACTGGTAATTGAATACAAATTTTTAATCTTGAAAGCAAACGGCCGGGTTTTGTGGGAGAAAAATCCAGACTCTGAAAATCACCCACACGGTAACAGGATGCTGGTTCTGAATGGAAATGATCAAGAGCTTGAACTGGGCGAATTTGATTTTGACAGGTATTACCTTGCTGCAGTGGGGAAAGAGGTATTATTTACGATTGAAGAGTTACAACTGGATTTTGAACAGTTCAGGCAAATCCTCGAAAGAGAGCATTGCTGTTTATATGAATATACCGCAAAAGAAACATTTGATAGTCTTTTTCAAAAGCAACGCGGATTGATTGACAGATCCTTGCCCCCGAATGAATTTTATAAAATTCTTACGCCTATCACTGCAAAAATAGGATGTATGCATACCTCTGTCTGGATGCCAGGCGGATACTGGGACATGGAACCGGGGAATTTGTTTCCCCTGCGGATAAAGTTGATAAAAGATTATGTAGTTGTTGCCGGTAGCTACATTGATACTTTGCAGGTTCCGGTTGGGAGCATAATCCTGAAAATTAATGATCGATCCATTGATGACATTATAGAAAAAATGAGGCAAAATTTATCCGCAGATGCTTTCAATGTAAATTTTATCAATTCCCAGATTGAAAAACGTTTTCCAATGATCTATGCACGAAGATCCGGATTTCCTGAGAAGTACACGGTCACTTATGCCCTGCCGGGAAGAAAAACCAGGGAGAGCCAATTACTCATTCCGGCCGATATTCAATCGGTCCGGAAAATTGTTTTTACTAACTTTCAACATCCGAATCTCAGCCTTGAATTGTTTGAAGAGATTGGCACCGCAATTATGACGGTAAAAACATTTGGCTATTATGATCGCGTTGATTATTTCAGGCATTTTATGGATAGCAGCTTCCAGGAAATTAAGGAAAAAAAGATGTCCAATTTAGTATTGGATCTGCGTGGTAATGATGGGGGCGATCCATTTTGCTCAGTGATATTATTTTCATATTTGGAACCTCAACCGCTTCCATATTTTGCAGAAGCCTATGGAAAATATTCGGAACTTGCAGAACCGATACCGCAGGCTGAAAATCATTTTACTGGCAATTTATTTACCTTGCTGGATGGTCACTGTGCCTCCACAAATGGACATTTCTCTTCTCTTTTAAAATACCATCAAATTGGAAAATTCGTCGGCACAGCCAGCGGAGCGACTTACAAATGTAATGCAGGGAAGGATGCCGAAGTTCATTTAAAGCATACCGGAATTATTCTGAATTTTGGGCGAAATACCTATGCAGCTGCAGTCCATGGGATAGATAAAGCCAAACCGATTATGCCCGATTATCCGATTACACAAACCTACCGAGATTTCCTTGAAGGTCGGGATGTTTATTTGGAAACCGCTTTGGAGTTGATAAATAACCAATCCAATTTGAGAGATGATTAATTGTACCTTTTTATGATCTCAGATAGGAAGTCGCTTCATTTATTTCTCCCAAATCCTTATCCCATTAGCCCTTGGTTGCAGTATGTGGTCTCTACTATTCTGATATATGAGTACTTCCCGGGAGAAATATTAAAATAAGCCTAAATTTGCTGAAGATCCTTGCTGTAAAATATTCACATCGGAACAAAAAGATTTTCCTGAAGAATACCGGTAATGTATGACTGTTTTCATCACTGGCTTATTTCAATAAACATGCCTTTGAATGTGGTGAATTTGATTATAATTGAAAGTGTGATGTAAAAATTCTTTTTATCTCGAGATTAAATTTTCCGACGCAGTATTTTCCTTATTCACTTTAATAATTAGAATACATCTTTTTTTGAAGGCGAACATTTTAAAAATTCACTTTGCCAGAAACGACAATTGTGACGTTTCCTCGATTCACATCACCGGAATTTCCCGCTTAATGAAAAATTTTTTAAAGTTATCTCATAAAAGAATTTTTCATCCTGTCTACCTATCAAAGCTACTTTAAAATGTTAATTCGCTAGCCGTAGGTGTAAACTTAATAACTCCCCGACGTAGTCAGTCCTTTTCCAGGTAAAATCAAAATATTTTATTCGGAATTCTCGTGTAGTAATTTAAAAATGAAAAAAATTTCTTCTAATACGATAATACTTAGTTAGAGAAGTAAAAATTATAGAGAAATTTTATGCGTATACTGATTGTTGAAGATGAAAGAGACATTGCAGAATTTGTAAAAAGAGCGCTGAGAGCGGAATCACATGCTGTTGACGTTGCTGTGGATGGCATGACCGGGGAAAGCTTGGCATTTAGCGAACCATATGACCTTGTTATCCTTGATATTATGCTTCCTAAAAAAGAAGGAATTCCCATTCTAAGATGTTTAAGGGAGTCGGGAATTCACACTCCGGTTTTAATGCTAACTGCTCGTGGTGAAGTATCAGATCGGGTTCTTGGCTTGGATGCGGGAGCAGATGATTATCTTGTAAAACCATTTGCTTTGGCAGAATTGAGAGCCCGGGTAAGAGCGCTTCTCAGAAGACCCTCCGACGAAAGAGCGCCAATATTGCAGGTTGACGGTTTGACATTGGATCCGACGAACCGCGAAGTCAGAGTGAATGGCATTCCGGTTGAATTAACTAGCCGTGAATTTGCTATTCTGGAATATCTTCTCCGCAATAAGAACCGCCTGGTAAGCAAGGGTATGATTGCTGATCATGTATGGGATTTTCATTATTCGAGTGATCACAATATAGTTGAGGTATATATCCGCAAAATTCGAAAAAAAATTGAATGCACTGGTAAATGCAAGTTTATTCATACTGTTCGTGGCGGTGGTTACATCATCCGGGATCGTCGGAAATGAAATTTTCTATCCGTATTCGTCTCGCCTTACTAATTGGATTAGTCTTTTTATTTGTCCTAGTTTTTTTGCTGTCGGCGGGCGCACTCACGCTCTACCTCAGACTAAATGAAGAACTGGATCACGATTTGAAATTAGAAAAAAAGTTCGTGATTGAAATGCTCGAAAGGGATTTTAGTGATTTACTCATTCTCAACAAGGAAGCAAGTGGAGATTTGGAAACGAATTTCATCGAGGATCTTGATGAAATTGTTGGATTCAAGCGAGAGTTTGTAATAGTCTATTTTGGATCTAAAAAGTCAAAACCAGTTTTTACAAACTCCCGCCCCCAAAATATACTGCAGCAGTTCCCTGAAGGGATTCTAACACAAAAGGAAGGAATCTATAACCAGTTGCTCGATAATCGAAGATACCGGATACTAATTAGTAAGCAGGAGTGGGGGACTCTACTTGTCGGGTTGGAAAATCGTATTTTCTTTAAAGTGATTGATGAATTAGGCAAAATCCTGGTGGTCGGTATACCACTAACACTACTATTGGTATTAATTGGTGGTTGGTTTCTGGCGCGTTTAGTGATGAGACCGGTTGTATCCGCTGCCCGGACCGCAGAGAATATTACTCTCACCAAATTGGAAAAACGACTTCCTGAATACACGGGCAAAGACGAATTTGGTGTCCTGGTAACCACACTAAACCATATGATTGCTCGTCTCGAAGAAGGTGTAAAGCAAATCCGCCAGTTTACCCAGGATGCTGCCCATGAATTACGTACTCCTCTGACTATACAGCGAGGTGAATTAGAACTACTCTTCGAACAGGGGAAATTATCGAAAAAAGCCCGTGCTGCTGTACAAAAATCACTGGACCGGGCGATCTCGATGAGTAAAATTGTTGATAACTTGATGTTGTTGGCAAAGTCGGATACTGGGATGTATCCGATTCAAATGCGGAAATTTCGGCTAGATGAGATTTTACAGGAAACGGTTGAAGATGCCAAAAACCTTTCGCAGAGTAAAAATATAGAAATTTGTCTGGAGAAATGCCCCCGCCTGGAGTATCTCGGTGATGAACAACTTATCCGTCGCTTGCTGTTAAATTTATCAGATAATGCATTGAAAAATACATTTAAGGGTCAAATTAAATTTTATTTGAAAATACACTCAGATAGTGTTGAGATTAGAATCTCCGATACAGGCACCGGAATTCCGCAAGAAGATTTGCCCCATGTATTTGATCGCTTTTACAGAGGAGATAAATCACGAAACACTACAAAAAGTGGTACCGGATTGGGATTATCCATCAGCAGGTGGATTATCAATGCCCATAATGGCAGCATCAATATTGAAAGCAAATCTGGAAAAGGAACAACAGTAAAAATCACGCTGCCTCTTTCAAATTCTACTCATTAAAAGTCAACTATTTTTTCAATTCGTATAGTATCTAAAAATTTAGATTTGCATCGTTAATTTTTTGAAAATTCCTTCAATTTCAGCTAAAATTCAGTTTCATTACTTTACTTTAGGTTAGAATCTAAAAGGGAATATTTATCAAAAGGGAATTTGAACCATGCATTATAAATTAATAGTCTGTTATTCATTAGTTTTGCTTATACCTCTTTTCTTTCAAACCCTCAGTTGTGGTGATTCTAGAGCAGAAATCGACAAAGTTCCTCCCGCAATAGTGGAAAATGCTGTAAAAGAGAGTGACCTTACCACCCTCAATCTCACTTCCGAGGCAATAAATCGATTAGGAATTGAAACGGCTATTGTGGAATACAGAAAAATCCGTAGAACCCGAACCGTGGGTGGTGAACTAATCCTACCGCCTGGTTGCGTAGCAGTCATTTCAGCACCAATGGCAGGAACATTGGTAGCACCAAAGAATAGAGTATTTCCTCGTGCTGGTGGTCATATCAAAAAAGGAGAAACGCTCTTCCATCTGCTGGTGCTGCCCTCGAGCGGAGATTTGATCAGCACTCGGGAAGATATTACTGAACAACAGGTGCGCTTGAAAGCCTCAAAAGCCAAAGCCGAACGCGCCAAAGAGCTTTTAAAAGCAAATGTCGGAAGCCGTCAACAATATGAGGAAGCTCTCGCTGAATTTGCTGCCGCCGAAGCAGCATTGAAAACAGCGCAAAACAGGCTGGAGATATTAAACAAAAGTGATTTGAGCATACAAGAAACTGATCTTACTACTTTGCGAATCGAATCACCGGACAATAGTATTTTAAAAAAAATCCATGTTATGCCCGGCCAGATAGTGTCCGCCGGAACACCTTTGTTTGAAATCGTCAACCTGGACATCCTCTGGGTCCGGGTCCCCGTATATGCAGGCGATGTTCGCAATTTCGAAATGAATGAGGGCGTCTATGCCAGTACTTTAGGGACTGCAACTAATAAAGACAACCTTAAAATCCAACCGATTTCTGCACCACCGACGGCCGATCCCTTCGCCGCTTCTGTTGATCTTTATTTTGAATTAAAAAATCATAACGGTTCGTTTTATCCGGGAGAGCGGGTTAGTGTCATATTGCCAATTCGAACTATGGCAGAGACAATGGCAATTCCCTATTCTGCGGTAATATATGATATTCATGGTGGTACATGGGTATATCAACAAACCGCCCCACAGATTTTTGTGCGCCGGCGAATCGAAGTGGCAGCGGTGGTGGATGGAAATGCTGTTTTTGCTCATGGCCCTGCTCCTGGTGCCAAGATAGTGACCAGTGGAGTTATGGAACTTTTTGGAAGTGAATTCGGAGTTGGAAAATGATGAAGTGGCTGGTTTCTACTTCACTACAGCTCCGGGTAATCGTAGTCTCACTCTCAATAGTTTTGATGATTGTCGGAGCACAAATTATTCCAAAAATTCCGCTGGATGTTTTCCCCGAGTTTGCTCCTCCTTTGGTAGAGATTCAAACTGAGGCTCCCGGGCTTTCTACATCGGAAGTGGAAGCACTGATTACCGTGCCTCTGGAAAATGACCTAAACGGTACTTCCTGGTTGCAAACCATCCGCTCAAAATCGGTGTTGGGATTGTCGTCTATCGTTTTAATATTTGAAGACGGTACGGATCTAATGCAAGCACGCCAGCTGGTGCAGGAAAGGCTTGTTATCGCCTCAACCTTGCTTCCAACTGTTGCCAAAACGCCGGTTATTCTCTCGCCGCTCTCTTCCACCAGCCGTATTCTCAAAATTGGTCTATCTTCGAAAAAACTATCGCAGATCGGACTGACAACCATCGCAAAATGGACTATCCGCCCCCATCTTACAGCTATTCCAGGTGTTGCAAATGTGGCGATTTGGGGACAGCGGGATCGGCAATTACAAATTCAGGTAGACTCTGATCGACTTCATGCCCATAACATTACTCTCGATGAGGTGATAAAAGCTGCACAAGATGCCGTTTCAGTGCAAGGAGGGGGATTTATAGATACCCCCAATATGCGATTTCCAGTAACACATACGCTGACAATAAAAACAGAGCGTGATTTATCAGAAATCGTGGTTGCCTTTCGAAACGGTTCCACAGTGACACTTGGAGATGTGGCAGAAGTTGTGGAAGGTTCTCCACCCCCAATTGGTGATGGCATTATCAACGATGGCCTAGGATTGTTGTTGATTGTCGAAAAACAGCCTTGGGGCAATACCCTGGAGGTTACTCATAAGGTTGAAGAGGCACTGGGAGCACTAAAACCGGCTTTAAATGACATTGAGGTTGAGCCGGCAATCTTTCGGCCAGCAACTTTTATTGAAATGTCTATTGCTAATCTTAATAAAGCGCTGCTTATTAGTTGTTTGTTGGTGATTTTGGTTCTGGCGTTTTTTCTATACGACTGGCGAACTGCATTAATCAGTGTGTTAGCAATCCCTCTTTCCCTCCTTGCGGCTATTATGGTTCTGGATTATCACGGTGGCACCATAAACACCATGGTGCTGGCAGGTCTGGTTATTGCGCTAGGGGAAGTGGTTGATGATGCAATCATTGATGTAGAAAATATTATTCGCAGGCTGCGGTTGCGCCAAACGAGCAACAGAATCGAATCGATTTTTAATACAGTATTGAGTGCCTCCATTGAAGTGCGAAGTGCAGTGGTGTATGGAAGTATCATTGTAGTGTTAGTATTATTACCGGTATTCCTTTTGGATGGACTTTCCGGTACATTCTTTCGTCCACTGGCGCTCTCTTACGTGCTGGCCATTTTGGCTTCGCTACTGGTGGCTCTGACTGTAACCCCAGCGCTGTCGATGATTTTATTACCATCAGTAGCTGACAGGAAGCAACAAGAATCTCCATTGATAAGTTTTTTAAAAAAACACTATCGTAGATATTTACCAAAGTTGCTAAAACATCCTAAATTGACGATCCGTTTTCCGGTTGCTGTCTGTTTTCTTACATTAATTATCCTTCCTTTTTTGGGTGAGGAATTTCTTCCCAAATTTAAAGAATATGATTTTTTGATGCATTGGGTTGAAAAACCCGGTGCATCTATTGAGGCAATGGATCGCATTACCATACGAGCCAGTAAAGAACTGCGAGCTATTCCAGGAGTTCGTAATTTCGGAGCCCATATTGGGCGGGCAGAAGTTGCTGATGAAGTAGTCGGCCCTAATTTTACAGAGCTGTGGATCAGTCTGGATCCAGAGATGGAGTACGATCCCATTGTCGCAAAAACTCGAAAAGTAGTTGAAGGGTACCCTGGCCTGTACCGTGATTTACTCACCTATTTGAGAGAGCGGGTTAAGGAGGTATTAACTGGTACTAGTGCCTCGATTGTAGTGCGCATTTTCGGACCTAATCTTGAGATACTATTAGATAAGGCACAGGAAGTGAAACAAGTTATTGCCAATATAGAAGGTGTAACGGATCTTAAAGTACAGCCACTCACCCTTATCCCGCAAATCGAAGTTAAATTCCGCCCGGAAGCTGCCGCCCGTTTTGGAATGACGCCTGGGAAAGTACGCCGTAATGCAGCAGCCCTGATCAAAGGATTAAAGGTTGGAGAAGTATTCGAAGACCAGAAGATTTTTGATGTGATGGTTTGGGGAATATCAAAAATCCGCAATAGTGTGGAAGATATTAGAGACCTGCAACTAGATACACCGGGTGGGGGTCTAGTACCTCTCAGTGAAGTTGCCGATGTGTTCATTGCGCCAGTTCCAAACCAGATCACTCGTGAGGCTGCATCCCGTTATATCGATGTGACCTGTAATATAGGAAACCGCGATCTCGGTAATGTTGCCGGAGAGATAGAGCAAAAACTTTCCGCCATCTCATTTGCTAGTGGATATTTTCCGGAGGTGCTGGGAGAATATGCTGCACAACAGGAAGCAAGAAATCGTCTTTTTATTGCGGCTCTATTTTCATTGTTGGGTATTTTCCTGATTTTGCAGGCCGACTTCAAATCGGCACGGTTAGCGGCACTGGTTTTTCTGAGCCTTCCTTTTGCACTGACTGGAGGCGTATTAAGTGTCTCGCTTACCGGAGGTGTTCTATCTTTAGGTTCGTTAGTGGGTTTTGTAACAGTTTTGGGAATAGCTGCCCGAAACAGCATCATGCTCATCAGCCATTATAAACATCTGGAATTAGAAGAAAACATTCCTTTTGGCCTTGAGTTGATAAAACGTGGCGCAGAAGAACGATTGGCTCCAATACTTATGACCTCTCTCACAACCGGGCTTGCGCTTTTGCCTTTGATTGTAGGGGGTATTCGCCCCGGTCAAGAGATTGAACATCCCATGGCAATCGTCATTCTGGGGGGATTAGTGACATCTACTGCACTAAATCTGTTCTTTATGCCAATGCTATATTGGAAATTCGGTGGAAAAAAGGCGGAAATTGCAAAATGACTGGAGAATCTCGTTTGTCTAACTGTCTGATATATCCTAAAGCTAATAGGGGAAAATTATACCTGAATATATTTTTGTTCAAATCAAACTTTCATAGCAGCAGTGGTAAATCACGATAAGCTTTCAATTTTGGTCAAGGGAATTAGGGATGCACCTAATTATCAAATATTTCTAAACGTAAATGCGATTGGGGTATTTAGTCCTATAAAATTTCAAAACTTTTTATTCAACTCATTCAATTCAAATTAAAAATGGAATTTTCAATTCCTAAGGAAGGAGCATTGAAATGCGTGTAACTCTTTTAGTATTGTTAGTCTATTTAATCTCAGGGTGTGCGCCATCCGAATTTTCTAGGAAGTTTGATTATAAAACCCCCGAGACGGCAATAAATCCGGGATATGGATTCTTAAAAGTATATACACATAGTAATCCGGGGTTGCCGATTTCACAGGATAATGAGGAATATAAAATCTACACTCCATACAAAATTTATATGACAGACGGTCGTTTGGTTAAAGAAGTAAGATCTTCCCTCGAGTATCCGGCAACTGTAAAGCTCGAAATGGGCAAATATGTAATTGTTGCAGAAATGTCAGCAGGAATAATAAGTAGTTATCGTGTCTCTATCGAACCCGGACTGGTAATGGAGGTGGATCTTGCCCTCTTGGAAAACTCCTCATTGAAGGATCATTAAATTCTTTAACGCCTCGGACTTTTGCGTGAAAAGCGCCATTTCAAATTATTGGGATGGCGCCCTTCAATTAATAAATAACTGCGGTATTCAATTATTGTGGATCTCCACATATGAAGATTTTTTTAACCTGTTATATGTGACAAGTTTTCTTTGAATTCTGTAGAAATTACGCGAGCTATTTGAAAAAATTGGGTTTATATTGGCAAACAGTTGCATTTTGATTTGGGCACTTATGTTATTAATTAAGTTATTTTTGCTCGTCAAGTAATCATTCCGACAAGTGTGACACAAGGTCACCTAAACCATCGCAGATAAAATTCTATTTAAGCAAAACAAAAGTATAGTTAATTTTCAGAATCACCCGATATACTTTCTGTGTGAATTTATTAGATCATTTTTTCCGGGGAGATAGTCATGGAAAAATGCCATGTTATTTTATTATTAATCTTGGGATTTGGATTAATGATATCCACCGTAATTCTGAGTGCACGATGCGGAGAAAAGTTCGAGCCTAAAACCATTGATATGGTTTTGATCATTGTTCCTCTTCTTCTGGTATTGCTAATTACCGTGAAGTCAAAAGTACTGGATGCCTTTGGTGTAAAGGCCGCTATCTAAGAATTGTTTAAAGATGCCGCCGGTGCTGAAATCAAAAGCCAGGTGGTGGATACCAGTACTCCGGAAGTTTAAGAGCTGGTAAATATGCTTGAAATGGCTTCCAAGGGAGGGGTGCAGGAAATTCCGAGACTTATTGAGAAAAATACCGAGGCGCTGATATTTAGACTGGGTCCTGGGGGATATTATGGTCCGGCAATCCGGCAATATTTTGATGCGCTTTATGCCAGTTCCTATCTGCAATATATAATCATTCTTGATGAGCAGGGAAAATTATTTGGTATTTACGATGCCCTGGATCTGGCTGTTTATTTTTGCACCGAAGAAGACCGTGCTTATGATAACTTTGCTGCCTGGTTAAAGCGCCCCAATGATAATTCTCTGCAGTCCTTAAGCCGTCTCTTCCAGGATTTGTTAAAGCAAATAAAGCGGCGGGGCGGGAAATGAGCAAACATAAAGTGCTTGCGAAAATGGATAGCCTGCGGGTAGATAGCTTACCGGTTGTGGGTGAAACTGGCAATATCATTGGCACCGTAGAGCGTTCTCAATTGACAGCAAGTTTAATACTCGAAGTGGCGGCGCGCTTAGAAGGAAAAAGTTCTGCCAAAGATTAAGCTAGTGGGATTACATTGAAGTTTCTACGTCAATGTATCCACAGTCTTTTTTCGAATATCATTTTCCAGGAAAGTTATTTAAAAACTTGGTTATCCAACAGATTTATTTGTTTTGAGTTTGCGCTTGTGATCAAAATTGTTGAAATTTGGGCAATACAAATCGCAACTTAAGACCCAACAAATCAGAGGAGGTAAGTATGAAACTATTACAAGTTGCAATAGTGTTCTTCGCCATGGTGCTTGTTGCCTGCCAACCGGCCGGCCCAGCGGCACTTTCAGAGGCAGATTTGAAGGCGATTGAGGAAATCAGCACCACTTTCCAGGAGGGCATGAATGCGAATGATTGGGCTGCAGTGGCAGCAACTTATACAATGGATGCGGTTCTTTTGCCACCCAATGCCCCGGCCGTTTCTGGACGCGAAAACATTCAAGCTTTTTTTTCAAAGTTTCCACCCATCAGTGATGCTGAGTTAAGTAACGTCGAGGTTAAAGGACAGGGTGATTGGGCCTGGGTGCGCGGCACATATTCAATGACTATTTCACCCCCGGAAATGGAACCCATAACCGATACCGGTAAATATGTTGAGATCCGTAAAAAACAATCCGACGGTTCCTGGCTAATTTATTGTGACATTTATAACTCCGATATGCAGGTTTCACAATAGTAGATTTTTATTCTATTTCAAACAGGATCGATCAGGCTTATTCCGGCAAACTGCTATTTATAGAGTGGGAATGTTTGTATCATTTCCCACTCTTTTTATGAAAAAACAACCATTTGTACCGCTCAGCTATTTTTAGTAAAAAATATGTAGGAAAAGTCTCTGCAAAAAGACCTACCTTCAAAACGTCCACCTAAAATAATTTCCACTGGAATATTCCCAATATTTTTACAATATTAAAAAAGTACACATGAGATAACCAAATGATTATATGCAGAGATGGTATTCATCCACTAACTGTGTGATTATTTCTGCGAGATGTACTTTATCGTCGAAGCTTTTGCTGTTTGGTCGCTAAAATGTTTCCTTTTTTTTTCTCTCTTGCTTTCCTGACATGTGAAAGGTTTTCTCATAATCTGTTTTGAGATCTGTATCGAACTATTAAAAAATTGGGTGTTTGAAAACCTTTAGAACATATTTCTCTAAACATAGAAGAATAGTATTAGCTGTTAATAAATTATTATTTGATCCTTAACGGGATTCTTAACAAAGAGAAGGAGTTAACAAAATGAGACTCAGCCCCGATATAGAGCGCCTAGAGTCATTTTTGGGTCAAAGATTTGGCTTTAAAATTCCATCGGGAGTAGAATTCAGAAGAATGTCTCAGGAAGAACTAGACGCATGGTTGAGAAAAAACGAAACAGATCACGGTAAGATTGTCAACCTTTCCATGAATGACTTCTTGTCTGAAGGGTGTTATTTCAATTCCTCAATTGAAAGAGTGGTTTCTGAAACGATTCAAAGAGAGGGCTTGGTCATTTATGCCGGCATCGTCTCGTACGAAGAACGCGGTGAGGCAGCGTTATCAACAGGCGGCAACACCTATAGTAATTTAAAGGCTCTGGAAGAGCAGGGTTTGATTACCCGCTTTTTGTCTTACCAGGGGTCACGTGAGAATCCCTCCCCATTGTGCGAGTTCGCCTTGAAAGAGGGCATAAAAGTTTATTTTGTTGATGATGTTGCGGTACTGGATAATGATGAAAATCTGATGCTGGAAACGAATGCCCGTGGCAAAACCGAGAATATTTTAAAATTTACCATGATGCTTCATCAAGAAATTCAAGCGGCCAAGTTAGATCCCGGAAAAGTTTTTGTGCTATTCCTGGATGATGATTATACCTTAATCGACGAACATGCGCATTATATTCTAATTGCCAGCTGGGTGCTCTCTTTTGCAAAAACAAATGTATCTGAGACAGAGGAATTATATAACAAATGCCGGGATGTGGGATTTGTAAAAAATGGCGGTGTTAGAATTCATTTCCCATCCTTCCTATCCAACAGAATACTACGGGGAGAGGTGATAAAAAACTACCGCTCTCTCGTTATTGAAGCTCTCAAATTGGATATTGATTTGGGTGAAAAGGATTCCGAAGCAAGCGCGAGAAACCTCATGGCATTAATCAGGAAAATCATCGATCTTCCACCTGATTTAATTTTAACTCCCGAAAATCTTTCCAGGGTTGTATCTCATGAAGAATTAACGTTAATTCGTAAGATACTAAAAAAATTCTTTTATTCCGGTGGCCGGGTAACGAAGCCTTTTACGCGAAAGAATGTGCATGAGTCAGAGAATTTCTTAAGCGATTGGCTGGGCCAATTTACATTTATACTGCATGGGGATCAGGGTACCACTTTAAAGAATTGGTTGTTAATGAAGTTGGGACAAGGGTATGCATTTGATTCTTCCGTAATCATTCAATTTTTGATGGATGAAAATTTTGCCGATCAGCGAATTGCCGATATACAAAACACGCCCCACGCTCATCAACCACAGGAGCAGCCAAAAGTGGAGGGAATGGAAAATCTCATCAATCTGGATACCGAGACTTTACGGGTTTATTATGGTACTTGGAATGTAGATTCTTTTATCAACCGCTATCAGAAGAGGACAATGGTAAGCTGGCTGGCTGATGGAAGATATATCAGAACAAGAGTTCAACCAGAAAAAGGAATATTGTTTTATCCGCCGGCTGTCCAGTTGAATTTATGCTAAACGAGATTGTGCAAATATTTGATTTCAATGCTTCTTGTCAGCAGGGTCGAGGAAGACTTGCGCATAAAAGATATTCTGGGAGTGCGGATAATTTTTATCTTTAAGGAACATATAAAGTTTTTTCCATTCATTTTTCCTGAAATACATTTCTAATCGTTGATTCCTGTATAGGATGATCAGTAATTTTCAGGGTTTACTGAATTTCATTTTTCTTTCATTGGAACATCTGAATCGATTATTTTTTTTCTGCTACATTTTCTCTGACTATGCATAATCTTGATTTGACCTTTCCCGAAAATTATCTTCCTTTAATAGTCGAGCTGAATTATATCTATTCATCTATGACATCGTAGAATATGAAAATGAAATATGATCTATCAAAAATAGTGAAGTATTTTGAAAATGGTATCAGTTATGTTCTTGCACTGGAGAGAGTCATCGGTTCTCCGGCGCACGTTCATATTGAAACGACTAATATCTGCAACTTTAAATGTGTTTATTGTCCTCAAAGTGTGCCTGACGAACATTTTAAAATTATTGGGCGTGGCAAAATGGAGTTTGAAGTTTATAAATCCATTATTGATAAACTGCTAAATTCATTTCATATCGAGCGGGTTGTGCTTACAAGGGATGGTGAGCCATTGGTTCATCCGGAATTAGAGGAATTTATCGGTTATACTAATCATAAAGGCGTAAAAACGACAATTGGTTCAAATGGCAGTCTTATCACAAAAGACCGCGCCGAACGACTTATTCGAAATGGCTTGTCAATTGTGAAGGGAGATTTTTGCTACGACAATGAAAAATATGAGAAATTAAGAGTGGGTGCAAGATATGAAAAGTCACTTAATGGTTATCGAAATATCTTAATGGCCGCAAAAGAAAAGAAATCAGATTTTAGATTGGTTTTGGTCGATCTAAACACTTATGATTTGACGGATCCGATGGCTATTGAGGAAAGTCTGATGCAACTTCGCTCTCTATTTGTTGGATTTGATCCATGGTTGAGTATCGGAGTGGCGGTGATGCATAATGCTCTAGGAGAATCCCGGAAAACACTATCTACATCATTTAAAAAGTTTAAAGATAAAAAAACAAAATATAATCTGTGTCATCATCCCTGGCTGGAAATGGTGATTGATTATCGCGGCAATGTAGTAGCTTGTTGCAGAGACTTAAGGAGTGAATATCAAGTGGGTAACATTCTGGAAGTTGAAAATATTAAGAGTGAAATATGGAATGGAGAAAAAATTAGATATCTGAGAAAGCAATTAAAGCATAAGCATCCTGAAAAGATCGACATTTGTCATAAATGCGATTTACCTTATGGTATTTCATATGCCGGTAATTCCATACCCAAGAAAATTTTAAGATTTTTGAGAACTTAATTTTATCTGATATCTTCTCGTTTGGATTCGCAAATCTTTTTAAGAATAATTATGAATAATCCTTATCAGGCGTAAGGCTGTTATACTTTTAAATAGATTTTTCCAGTCTTTTTTCGACCTACAGCACAGCACACCAATAGAATTGAGAGTGCAGATATGTTCTTGATACTTCTCCAAATTTGCTTATCTTTGCTTTTAAATTGTCTGTAAAGTATATTAGTCTTTTTGCTGGTAAAATCAGAACTGCCTTCCGTGAGATCTACCATAGTTATTTATACCTTAATCACAATTTCAAACACACCAAAAGGGGATCAATCTAATGGATAGTGTCACAAAAAATTTCATGTGGATACTCATTTTCATGGTTGCAAGTAATGTCATATTTGCTCAAAGTAGGAATCAACCTAATTTGATTTCGGATTCTACTTTTGCCGGGTTAAAACTCCGAAATATTGGGCCCGCATTTATGTCCGGCCGTATCGCAGATATTGCCATTCAACCGGATGATTACAGTCAATGGTACGTGGCAGTGGGCTCCGGAGGGGTATGGAAAACCAACAATGCCGGTATTACTTGGGAACCCATTTTTGATAGCCAATCCTCCTATTCAATAGGATGTGTCACCATCGATCCCAATAATCCTTATGTAATTTGGGTAGGCACCGGAGAAAATGTCGGCGGGCGCCATGTTGGCTATGGCGATGGAATCTACCGCAGTACCGACGGGGGAGAAATTTGGAAAAATATGGGATTAAAGGAGTCGCACCATATTTCAAAAATTATTGTTCATCCTGAGGATTCGAATGTTCTCTGGGCGGCTGCCCACGGGCCGCTCTGGTCAAAAGGAGGAGATCGCGGATTGTACAAATCCATCGATGGCGGCCGGCAGTGGAAAAAAGTGTTAGGTGATGACCATTGGGTCGGCGTGACTGATATTCTCATTGATCCCCGTGATCCCAATCAGCTATATGCCGCAACCTGGCAGCGCCATCGAAATGTGGCAGCCTACATGGGCGGTGGTCCTGGTACGGCACTTTATCGCTCCTCCGATGGTGGTGACAATTGGGAGAAACTCTCCAAAGGTTTGCCGACCTCAGGCATGGGCAAAATTGGTTTGGCCATATCACCGCAAAATCCGGATGTGCTTTATGCTGCAATAGAACTGGATCGCCGCACCGGTGCAGTATACCGTTCTGCCGATCGAGGCTCCTCATGGGGGAAACAATCCGAGGCAATTTCGGGTGGAACAGGACCCCATTATTATCAGGAACTTTATGCCAGCCCTCACCAATTTGACCGCATCTATCTGGCTGATGTACGAATGCAGGTCTCCGATGATGGCGGCAAAACTTTCCGCAAAATGAAGGAGGAGCATAAACATTCTGACAATCATGCATTGGCCTTCCGCGAGGATGATCCGGATTATCTCCTGGTTGGCACCGATGGCGGAATTTATGAAAGCTTCGATCTTGCTGAAAACTGGCGTTTTGTTGCAAACCTGCCGGTAACACAATTCTACAAAGTGGCGCTGGATGATGCAGAACCATTCTACAATATTTATGGTGGCACACAGGATAACAATACCCAGGGAGGGCCTTCCCGGACGGATAATTACCATGGCATCCGAAACGCTGACTGGTCTATCACTCTCTTTGGCGACGGGCATCAACCTGCGACTGAACCCGGTAATCCCGATATTGTTTATTCGGAATGGCAGCAGGGCAATCTGGTGCGGGTGGATCGCACAACTGGCGAAATCGTTTATATTCAACCTCAACCTGACGTTGATGAGGATTATGAACGATTCAACTGGGATGCTCCAATACTTGTAAGCCCGCACTCCTCGATTCGCCTGTATTTTGCCTCGCAACGGGTGTGGCGCTCCGAAAATCGTGGTGATAGCTGGACACCCATTTCCGGTGACCTTACCCGAAACCAGGACCGCATTGAGTTGCCAATCATGGACGGAACCTGGAGCTGGGATTCCCCATGGGATTTGACTGCCATGTCCAACTACAATACCATAACCTCATTGGCCGAATCGCCGCTTCAGGAGGGTTTGATTTTTGCCGGAACCGACGATGGCCTCATTCACGTGACCGAAGATGATGGAAAAAACTGGCGTAAAATTGAAGTAGGTACAATGCCCGGTGTGCCAAAAACTGCTTTCGTAAATGATATTAAGGCAGATTTATATGATGTGAATACAGTATACGTCGCTTTGGACAATCACAAATTCGGTGATCTGAATCCATACTTATTAAAAAGCACAAACCGCGGCAAAAGCTGGCAGTCGATTAGGGGCAATATTCCCGAACGAACACTAGTATGGCGCCTAGTGCAGGATCATGTGAAACCAGATTTGCTATTCTCTGCCACCGAGTTTGGTATTTTCTTCACCATTGATGGTGGTTCGCAATGGGTGAAACTTATCGGAGACGTTCCAACAATATCTTTTCGTGATTTGGCCATTCAGCGTCGGGAAAATGACCTGGTCGGAGCATCATTTGGGCGCGGATTTTTTATTTTTGATGATTATAGTACTCTGCGCAACGTTTCAGCTGGGCAACTCATGAGAGAAGCAACTCTATTTCCTGCCCGGAAAGCATGGTGGTATATTCAAAGACCGGTTTTGGATTTTGAAGATAAAGGATCGCAGGGTGCAGCATATTACACAGCACCGAATCCTCCCTTTGGGGCATTGTTCACTTATTACCTCGCGGAAGGATTAAAAACAAAAAAAGATATTCGCCAGGAGAATGAGAAGAAATTAAGGGAGCAAAAAAAGAGCGTCACTTTTCCAGGTTGGAATGAGGTTGAGGTGGAACGGCGTCAGGATAGACCTCTGATTTGGTTGACGGTTAAGGACATTGAAGGAAATGTAATCAGGCGCATGGAAGGACCGACCGAGAAGGGATTTCACCGGGTTGCCTGGGATTTACGGTTTCCACCGACCAGCGCTATTGGCAGCGACGACGGGTTTTTCACTGACAAACCGGCCGGTGTGATGGCTGCACCGGGTGAGTACACGGTTACGCTTTCTAAACAGGTCGATGGAAAGATTACTGATTTATCCCGACCTATTTCTTTCAAAGTCGAGCGATTGCGTCAGGGTGCACTGGACGGAATGGAACCTCAGGAAACAGCAGATTTCTGGCAGAAAATTGCCGAACTGCAACGTGCGACAACTGCAGCAACACAGGCATTAAAGAATTCATTGGAGAGAATTGACAGCCTGCAAACCGCATTAAAACGCACGCCTGTTTCACCGGGAAACCTCGATATAGAATTGCACCGATTAAAGCAGGCACTGCTGGAGATTGACAGCCAGTTGAATGGTAATCGTTCCAAGAAGCAGGTGGGAGAAAAGACCAATCCAACCGTTGAAGACCGTTTAGAGGTCACCATGTTTGGTACTTTTCTCTCGACCTACGGTCCGACAGCGACGCATATACGTAGCCTGGAAATTGGTGGGACGCAGTTTCGTGAATTAAAAACGAAGTTGGAAAAAACTATCAACCAGGAACTACCTAAACTGGAGCAAGAATTACAGGATGCCGGTAGCCCATGGTTGCAAGGACAACCGCTTCCGGATTATTAATTATCGCCACAGAAAGAAGTAAGTGAAAATCTTTGGTGTATGTTCTGACTATCACTTCCTTTGATTCGGAAAAATAAATATGCGAAGCTCCTTAGAATTTTTAGATTATATTTTTTTAGTTCCAATTTGGTACTTGCCGATCCTATCCCCAAATCAGATTCTTTATTTTAGGTAAGTTTCCAACGGTCAAAGTTAATTTTAGATTGTTTCAAATTTGTGGTTTATTCAAATAGGAGAAAGATTTTACGAAAGTGGCATATGTCTTTGCTACATCAGGACATACCGCAAGCTATAAACTGGGAAAAATGATTTTACCTCAGCTTGAGAACGGAACTCACGGTGTGGATGTGGTCGGGATGTTTATCTTTGATGACGACAACTACCTGTTGAGAAAGGGTGATCCGAATGGAGAGCGTTTGGCAAAAGTTGCGAAACAGCAGGGAATTCTGCTCATGATGTGCGATCAGTGTGCATTGGAGCGAGGATTAGCTAAAGGTGAAATTGGAATCTGGCAGCCGTCCGGAACGGTTGAGGGTGTTCAGGTCGGCTGTTTTCCGGATCTGTACAAAGCGCTCTCCGGCAACCCGCCCGACCAGGTGATTACCCTCTCATTATTCAGTGTAATAATTCAAAGGATTCTTTTGTGTCAACCAGAATTATTTTAACACGTCATGGTCAAACCGATTGGGGGAGGGAAAACCGCTTTTCCGGGTCATCTGATATCCCTTTAAATGAAACCGGAAAATTTCAAGCGCAGGCGCTTGGAGAACGGCTCAAAAATATGCAATTGGTTGTAAAACATAACACTCCGGATGAACAGGAGGTTGTTGTGGGCGAGGGGCAGGAACTAAATAAAATCACAGCCGTGTATTGCAGTCCGTTAGGAAGAACCGTTGAAACAGCTAAGATTGTTGCTGATTTGCAAAAATTGCCAACAAAAGACATCCCCGAATTCCGCGAATTGAATTATGGCGCCTGGGAAGGACTTCGTCGCGATGAGATATTATCAAAATATCAAAACGAGTGGGAGATTTGGAGTGGTGATCCTGCTCAAAATGCACCTCCCCATGGAGAAACCGGAATTGCTTTGCTGGATCGGGTTCGCCCCGCCTTTGAAAGGCTTATTGCAAATCACCCTGACGAGACCATTCTGATTGTTGCTCACAAAACCGTGAACCGGCTGCTCATTTGTTCCCTTCTAAATATTCCTTTAAAATCGTACCGATCGGCAATTTGGCAAAATGAGGCTTGCTTGAATATTTTGAATTTTGTTGCCCCGGATATTGTCTCATTGATTAGATTAAACGATACCAGCCATTTTGAGCGGGCATCTGATTTGAAATAGTCAGCTTCAGAAGCCTCAGTTTAATAATTAACCATACGAGATTACACCTCTGTAATCGAATCAAGTGATTCTATTCCTTCTGGCTGATTTATCACCTAAATTTTTACTTGTATATTTTATCTACTTTCCCTTAACTTAAAAAATTGCCAAAAAACTTGGGAGCAAATTATGGCTGAGTTTAGACCTCATGTGCCTCCGGAAAGTGAATTAAAAGATTTCAGCATTAAAGCACTGGTTGTGGGAGCTGTATTTGGCGTGATTTTCGGGAGCGCTAATGCCTACCTCGGTTTACGGGTCGGGTTGACCATCAGCACCGCTATTCCTCTGGCGGTTATATCCGTGGCGCTTTTTAAAGCACTGGACAAAGTCTGGGGTAAGGCTACCATATTGGAAGCAAACATCGCACAAACCACTGGGTCCGCCAGTTCGTCCCTCGCCTCAGGGATCATCTTTACCATTCCGGCGCTTTTTATGTGGGGTTTGAGTCCGGAGCTGTTTCAGATAGGATTGCTTGGTTTGTTGGGCGGTATGTTGGGAATCGTTTTCATGATCCCCTTACGCCGCTTCCTGATTGTAAAAGAGCATAAAATCCTTCCTTACCCAGAAGGAACTGCGGCTGCCCAGGTTTTAATTGCAGCCGACACCGGCGGGAGCAAGGCAAAGTATGTATTTCTAGGATTAGGCCTTGGTTTTATCTACAAAGCTGTTCTCTCGCTGGCAAGATTATGGCCTTCGGAGGTGAGTGTGCACGTTCCCGGTCTAAAAAAGGGTGAACTTGGATTAGAAGCAACACCGGCACTACTGGGGGTTGGATATATCTTAGGCTTTCGCATTTCGGCAATTATGGTGGCGGGTGGATTACTTTCATGGTTGGGAATCATTCCCACCATTGCCCACTTTGGAGATTTGGTTCAGACACCGCTTTTCCCCGAAACACAAAAACTTATCGCAGAGATGTCTGCACACGAAATTTGGACCCGTTATGTTCGTTACGTAGGGGCTGGCGCTGTAGCGGCAGGTGGCATTATTACGGTCTTTAAATCGTTGCCAACCATGATTAACTCCCTTAAAATCGGTTTGGCAGAAATTTCACCAAAAGCGATTGGACTATCTCAAGAAGTGATCAGGACAGACAGGGATTTATCGTTTAAGGTTGTAATTGGAATCGTCATTGTTTTCTTGTTAGTTGCTATTTCGACACCATTTGTGGTCGGGATAAACCAGATTCTGATTACGCGCATAATCGGTGCGATAGCTATAGCGATCTTTGCTTTTATTTTTGTGACGGTTTCTTCCAGAATTGTGGGTCTTGTTGGTGTAACTTCAAATCCCACATCAGGGATGACCATCGTAACGCTTCTGGGGACCAGTTCCGTTTTTTTTCTCCTGGGCTGGACGGATATCTATGGTAAAGCCGCCGTTTTAACAATTGGAACTGTTGTGGCGGTCGCGGCATCCATTGCAGGAGATATTTCGCAAGATCTGAAGGCCGGTTATCTTCTTGGCGCCACGCCCAAACGCCAGCAATTTAGCGAACTGGTCGGAGCAATCGCATCGGCATTTTTCATAGCATTTGCAGTGGTTTTGTTGGGTGAAGCCTTCGGCTTTGGAAGCACTGAAATTCCGGCACCCCAGGCCACTTTAATGAAAACAGTCGTAGATGGCGTACTTCAGGCGAATTTGCCATGGGGACTGGTTTTAATTGGGGCGGCATTTGCAGTTGTGGCAGAACTTTTATCTGTTCCATCTTTACCGTTTGCGGTTGGAATATATTTGCCCCTCTCCACTATGACTCCAATTTTTGTGGGCGGCGTTATCAAAGATATTGTTGAAAAAGTAACGCGTAGACATGCAACCGATTTTGCGGAAAAGCAGACAGATGCAGGTGTATTATTGGGCTCAGGGCTGATTGCCGGCGAGGGTATTATGGGCATCATGGTTGCCGGAATTGCTTTTTATCTTGGAAGACGGCCTGAAGGATTGCCGTTCGGTTTAAGCGGCGTAGGTGGAGAAGTCTTATCATTTGCCATGTTCCTGTTGTTGGGATATTATCTCTATCGAGTGGCCTCCAAAGTCAAAGTCGAGGACTAATAGGATGCTCTTACAGACAAATAGATCATAAAAAGGGACGCCACATGACGTCCCTTTTTGATTAAAGGTAATCCTAAAAACAGTATTATTGACTAATAAAAATAAACGGATACTGTATCTTGACCAGTATTTCTTTAAATTTATCTTCAATGGAATTAGTAATAGGGAACTTCAAATGATATTCAATAAAAATAAAACCGGGAATAGCTTGACCTTTGTCATAATTGCCCTTTTACTGAGCTGTTCAACGTTTAAAACATTGATGAACAGATCCAGTCTCAAGAATCCTGAAGTGAAAGTGAGCAATGCAAGAATTACCGGAATAAGCTTTCAGGATGTGGATTTACAATTTGATCTTGATATTAGCAATCCGAATTCATTGGGAATCAAATTGGAAAGTTTTGACTATGATTTTTTACTGGATGAATCTTCTTTTGTAAAAGGTGAACAGGATAAGGGATTAGAGATCGCGGCAAATAACGTGAGTACTGTACAATTACCGGTAACCTTAGGCTTTAGAGAAATTTATAATTCCTATAAAGGTTTAACCTCAAAAGATAGCACAAAATATCAGTTGAATGCTGGTCTGGCATTTAACATACCTATTCTGGGAGCGGTTCGAATTCCGGTGAGTAAATCGGGGTATATCCCGCTTGTCAAAATTCCCAAGATTTCGGTATCCGGATTAAGGGTTGAAAAATTAAACTTCACTGGCGCAGATTTGTTATTGAACGTCAAAGTAGGAAATCCGAATGCTTTCTCAATGATGCTTGAGAATATGAACTATCAATTTCATCTAAATGGTAATTCAATTGCTTCGGGGATCACTTCAAAGGGCATGACTCTCAATAAAAAAGGTGAAACGATTCTTGAACTGCCCATCTCGTTGAATTTTCTTGAAATGGGACAGACAGTCTTTCATATATTAAATGGAGAAACAGAACTAAACTATAATTTCAAAGGTGATTTTGACGCTGATACTTCTATTCCAATGTTTGATAACGCTAATCTTCCATTTGACAAATCCGGAAAAATAATGTTGTCCAAATAGAAGTGGAAAAATTCCGGAGAGAAAACGTGAAAAAGTTTTTCAAACGAATATTACTCATAACCTTATTTATATTATTTGGTTGCTCTCCCTATACTATAAATTATGATTATAATACAGAATTTAATTTTGGTGGATACCGGACCTTTAATTTCATATCGGTTCCCAAAGATAAACAGAGACCAAATGAAGGTGTCAGAGGTCGCATAAGAGTGGCAATTACGCGAGAATTGCAGAAAAAGGAGATGTTGCTCTTACCTGAAAATCCTCAGATTTTGATTGCGATTCATACAAATGTTGATAGAAAAATAGCGCTGGTTGAGTGGGGATACACATTTGGTCCTGAATATAATTATTGGCGAGGCCCGAGTTATTGGGGAACAGAGAGCACTGATGTAAAGGAATATGATGAAGGTACTCTCATTATTGATTTTATTGATGCATCAACCCGTGAATTATTTTGGAGAGGAAGCGGTGAAGGCGTACTGCCTGAAAACCCTTCTCCCAATGAGGTTGAGGTGACTATTAAAGAGGTTGTTGCAGAAATATTGAAATATTATCCACCAAAGAAGTAGTCATCGGTCTGATCAGATTAGGCATATCTCATCTAAATCGCTCTTAAAATATTCTGGAGGTTATATCATAAGAAAAATTCAACTTTTCTACTTGAATTTAAATTACTCTCAAAATGTTCGAGGTCTTTTTATATACTGCCCCGCAGCTATGCTTTTTCCCATAATTATTTAAGATTTGTGATAAGGCGAGAAACTTTTCTTACAAACAAATACCTAACAAATAACAATTCTCGTGATTTTGTTAATATTTGGGCTATTATCTTTCAAGATCTTCTTATATCTGAAAATTAATTGTAACAAAAAATCTGACATCACGTTTATTACAACTGAATAAGACTTCATTACAGGACTGAAAAATGAAAAAATTTTACCGTTCAACTTCCGATCGAAAGATAGCTGGAATTTGCGGTGGTATTGGGGAAATGCTTAATATCGATTCCAATATTATTAGATTGTTTCTAATACTGGCAACCTTATTATCCGGATTTTTCCCTTTCGTAGTGACTTACATTCTTGCTTGGATATTATTTCCAGAAGATTCATTAATAAACGAAAATAACCTTAAATAATCTTACCGATAACTTACCCAAACCCAATCGGAGGACTTATCATGAAACGATTAATTACTATCCTAGTTGTAGTATTATTAAGTATCCCTGCGCTTGCGTGGAGCGGCGAGCATGCTGTTCAAACAGCGGATGACGCTGCCAAATGGAAAGCTTTTAGCAAAAATCTTGTGAAGGCTATTGCCTCTGAGAATGAGGGGTTACAGCGTTCTGCTATGAGATTGATTATTGCACATGCCGATTATGTGGATGTCAACCAGGCAATATTCGACTTGGTTCGCATGTACAGATATCACAAGAATGAAAAGGTGCGCCAATTGGCTGCGGTGACCATTCAGAAACTTCAACATAAATGGGCAAATGGATTCCTGGTGCGGAATCTGAAATTTGAAGACAATGAAAATATCAAAAATCAAATTCTTGCCAATTTAGCATCACAAAAATAAAGAATTATTCGAGGATATTTCCCTGACAATTCTAAAACGAATCTTATCAAAAACCCGCATCTTTAAAAATGCGGGTTTTTGATTATGGGTTAGCCAATTATAGAATTAACTATTGCCCGTAAAATTTTTTATCTTTTGAAGCATAATCTTTAAGAATTTGGGCGGGTGAGAATCGATTCCCAAATTTTTCATACAATACTTCCAAGTTTTGAAGGGCCTTTTTCACTCCAATACTATCGATATAACGGAATGGTCCTCCTAAAAAGGGAGGAAATCCCAGGCCCAGTATGGCGCCCATATCGCCATCACGAGGTTCGTTAATGATTCCTTCTTCAAGGCAATAAGCAGCTTCATTTACCATAACCATGCTCAATCTGGATTGTATCTCTTCCCACTCGATTTTTTTATGGGTAATGTCTCCCAACACTGTGAATATATCCGAATTGACAGTTTTTCGTTTACTTTTTCCTCTCTGAGCGTAATCATAAAAACCCTTCTGATTCTTTTTTCCCTTGATACCGGCTTCGAAAAGTTTTTGAGATAATGTAGATGGTTCCACGCTGCGTTTGGTGAATATGGGACTCAACACCTTTGCAACATGCGCCCCCACATCAATTCCTACTTCATCCATTAGAGAAACCGGTCCGATTGGATATCCAAAATATTGCATGGCCTTGTCAATTGCAGGAATGCTACAACCTTCTTCTATGAGAACCATCGCTTCATTCAGCATCGGCGCCAGAATTCTGGTAGTATAGAATCCCGGACCGTCATTTACAACAATAACACTTTTCCCTTGAATAATTCCCACCTCCACAGCAGTTGCTTTCACCCATTCAGCGGTTTTATCCGTTATGATAATTTCGAGCAATGGCATTTTTTGAACCGGGGAAAAATAATGCATTCCTATCACCTGATCCGGACGATTTGCACTTGACGCTATTTGGGAAATTGGGATCGCGGATGTATTGCTGGCGAAAATACAATCATCCGGCGTATTTTTTTCTGTATCCGCTAATACTTTTTTCTTGAGGTCCAAATCTTCAAAGACCGCTTCAATTACCATATTTGTTTGACCAAAACGTTGGTAATCTATCACAGGCATAATATTGCTGAGTATTTGATCTCGCTGAAAAGGAGATAAAATTCTTCTTTTTACACGTCGATCCAGCTCATTCCAAAGAATTTTTTCTGCCCGGCCCAAGGCGCTAAAATCAATATCTTTGAGCAGCACATTAATTCCCTTGAGGATACTCACGCTGGTGATGCCGCTTCCCATTAATCCTGCACCCAACACGCCTATCTTCTTAACTGGTTTAGCTTTATCTTTGAGGGGATTTTTTTTCAGGGCGTTCATACCAAAAAACAGATTAACCAATTGTCTTGACTGAGGAGAAAAGACCAGTTCATCAAATTTTTTCGATTCAGTTAACAATCCCTTTTCAATACCCTTTTCAATACCGGTTTCCACACAATCTACAATTTTTGAGGGGGCAGGATAATTCCCTTTGGTCTGTTTCTGCACAATTTCTCTTGACTTTTTATATATTATTTTTCTTCCAATCGAATTGCTCTCCAATATTTTTTCCGGTAATGAGAGTCTTTTTTTGCGCTGGATTGGTTTTTGAGAGAGTTTGATAGCTGTTTCTTTCGCAGCTTCTAATAACGTATATGTATTCACCACATTATCGACCAATCCCATTCGTTTCGCTTGATAGGCATAGATATTACGACCTGTCAACATCATATTTAGAGCCCGTTGAATGCCTATCAGCCTCGGTAGTCGTTGAGTTCCCCCCCCACCAGGGAGCAGACCTAATTTGACTTCAGGGAGTGCCAATGCGGTTTTAGGATTGTCGGTAGCAATCCTTGCGGTACAGGCCAGCGCTATTTCCAGACCGCCCCCTAAGGCAGCTCCGTTGATTGCTGCTATAATCGGTTTTGGAAATTCAGCCATTCGATTTAATATTTTGCTTCCTTCCCTGCTCAGTTCTTCCGCCTGGCCGGGTTCTTTCATTTTTGATAATTCTTCTAAATCCGCTCCGGCAATGAACGAATCTGCTTTTTTGCTAATTAATACAACGGCTTTGATGCTACTGTCATTCTCCAATTCATCCAAAACCGATACAAACTCATTCATAAGTCTGGTTGAAATAGTATTGACTTTTTCATCTGGTCGATCCAACCATACAATTCCGACGCCATCATCTTTCTCAATAATTGTATGTGGCATTCGTTCAACTCCTTAGAATATTAAGTGAAGACATCATAGAATTTACGTGGTTTTAAAGAAATGTAAAGTCCAAAATCAAATTTCTTATCATTTAACCATAGCGTTCAATGAGAATCACGCTGCCCATTCCGCCCGCCGCACATGCTGCCACGAGAGCCAAGGAGCCATTTTCGCGAATTAAGCGGTTAGATGCGGTCGTGACTAACCTTGCGCCAGTTGCTCCAAATGGATGACCGATAGAAAGGGAACCTCCATGGATGTTAAACTTATCCATCGGTATTTCTCCCACTTTTTTGCTTCTGTTTAGATTATCCTTGGCGAAACTATTTGAATCAAGACACTTCAGGTTGGCAACAATTTGGGCGGCAAATGCCTCATGGAACTCAAACACATCGATATTTTCTAAATTTATTCTGGTATCTGATAGCAGTTTGGAGGTCGCATAAGTCGGACCTAATAGTAATTCATGCTCCGGATCCTGAGCAGAGTAGGCATAATTTCGTAAATAGGCTTTTGGAGAATAACCTAAATCTTTTGCCTTTTCTTCTGCCATAATTAAAACTGCCGCTGCACCGTCTGTGAGAAATGAGGAATTGGCCGCTGTTAGTGTACCATATGGTTTTACAAAGGCGGGGCGTAATTTTTCCAATTTCTCCAGAGTAGAGTCGGCTCGAATTCCATTATCATTCCTTATTAATTCAAATTTTGGAGGTAATAACACCGGCTCAATTTCTTCAGCGAGGATGCCATTTTCCTGTGCCTTTGCTGCCGTGAGATGAGAACGGAGGGCATATTCATCCTGCTCTTTCCGAGTCACACCCAAACGTGCCGCTAGTATATCACAATCTTGTCCCATTGTTTTACCTGAGGAAAATTCGGCAATTGAAGGAATTTCCGGGAGTAAATCTTTAAAATGCAATCCCTTTAGAAGGTTAAAATAATCTGTAAATTTGCGATACTTCTGGGACTCAATTAGTTTCTGACGGAATTTTTTTCGGAAACGGATAGGAATGTCTGACATACTTTCCGTTCCACCGGCTACCACAACATCTGCCCGGCCGGTTTGAATGAGATCCATGCCAGTAGTGATAGCTCTATTTGCGGAAATACAAGCCTGAGTTACGGTAAACGCAGGTACGGTATTTGGAATTCCTGAACCTAAAGAGGCTTCTCTTGCCACATTACTCGTTGAAATGTTTGAAATTACCGTACCCATGTGAACCGAATCAATTAGAGTTGGATCGATTTGAGTTTTGTTTAGAAGAGCTGTTAGGGCGAATCGCCCCAAATCATAGGAGGATAAATCTTTATAATCTGTATTCGAACGTAGAAAGGGAATTCGGCAACCATCAACAAAAACAACATTTCGGGAATTCTGAAACTTTGGATTCATTTACTGAAATCTCCAATTATTATTTTGCGATTCAAATATTGAATTTTATTTTAAGATTTTCTGTTATGGTGTGCAGGTCAACGATTAACGAATTAATTTAAAACATAAAATTTCTAATAATAACCCAATAAAAAAATTGCCAGTTTGTTGCATGTTCTTTTATCTGTAACTTCTCTCTTGTATAAGTATTTGAAATAAAAATCAGTCCAATTATTACATTTTACTTAAATACTTTGTTTTTGTGCGAATAAGACTTTGATATTTAGAATCTCCGGTCTGTTTCCCAAACGCAGTGGCGGGCCCCATGTTCCCACTCCGCATGATATATAATACTGTGTAGAGTTTTTTCTTAAATAGCCCCAACTTTTTTCATAAACCCGTTTGGTTATAAAATTGAATGGAAATAATTGACCATGATGCGTATGTCCCGAAATTTGAAAATCGATTCCATTAGTCTCAGCCTCTTCGAGATTAAATGGTTGATGATCCATCAGAATTAAAGGTAATGATTTATCAACGTGTGCCAAAATATTTTCCAGAGAATTCCTTGAATCACCAAAACTTTTTGCTACAAGATCCTTTCTTCCAATCAAATAAAAAGAATTTGCTATTTTTGCTGTTGAGTCCATTAATACCGTAATATTTCCGTCGCGGATATATTTTACGGCTTCCTTCACACCGCCAATATACTCGTGATTTCCGGTAATAGCATACACTCCAAAGGTAGCCTTAAGCCTTTTTAAAATCGAAGCCATATTTTGCTCCATAACGGAAGATACGTCCTCATCAACAATGTCTCCGGGAAGTAAAATTATGTCAGGTGATAGACTGTTGATCTTGTCAACAATATATCTTAAGCGTGAATTCAGAATGACAGTTCCCAGATGAATATCGGTTACTGCTGCAATATTGAGTCCCTCTAATTCACCGCCCGGTTTTTCAATTTCAATCTCCATGCTCCTGATGCGAGGAAATAGAGCATTTATATGACTTACGAAAGTAATTGCTATCACAATACACCAAACTGTATAAAATGAGATTTGGGTGGTTTTTGCCGGGTTCAGGGATAAGAATGAAGGGAAAATGGGTATAAATGAATTGATTATGCGAAGAATATCAATAATAAAAATAAAAATGAAGAAATAAACCATCATTCCTAGGTAAAAAGAACCTGCGATTACTAGAAATTCGATGATAACACTTCGAAAGTACAAATGAAAGAATCGGCCTAAAGGATACGCAAGAATCAAAAAAATGAACATTATGAGAAATAATTTTTTTAAAATCTTAGTTTCCTTTAAGGCATTGTAGCCCCGGTGAAAAAGATATGCATTTAGTAGAAAATAGAAGATCAGAATAATTGATAGTATTAGAAAAAACATCGGCTTTCTCATTCTATGAGTCTCAGCGATTGTTTGCCTAAACATAATTTTTATTCAATGTATTTTTCAAGTAGCAAAGAAATTACTTCGTGGCTTTGTTATTCAAGTCCAGCGAAATTTCTCATTCTGAAACAGCGTGTGATTACTTTTGTAACGAACATAATTTTGATACTCTATCCGGTCTCATTTAATGTAGTAGGATGTACTAAATTTTTGGCTATAAAAGGCGATTGTATATAAAAAGGGATCTAATAATTAAGGGATTAATACTTTAGATGATTTCATCATCTCCAACCAAAATCATGGCCATTTCTAATCCAAAGGGTGGGGTTGGAAAAACAACTACTGCTATCAATTTGGCTGCGAGCATTGCTCTCGCCGAAAAAAAGGTTCTTTTGATTGATCTTGACCCGAACGGCGCACTAACAGAGGGAATGGGTTTTCGGAGGGAGGAAGTGCATACAGGTGTTTTCGATTTGTTCTTAGGAACATTTGATTGTGTTGCAATAACCTACAAATGCAATGTTCCTTTTCTTGATCTTATTCCCTGCAATATTTTTAACAATGAGCAGGAAATACGTTTGAATTTTATGGCCAAAAACCGGATTTTATTAAAAACCAAGATTTACGACCTTATCTTGAGAAGTAGTGTTCACTACGATTATATTATTATTGACACGCCACCATCGCTTAATGACTTAACCATGGGTGCATTATATGCCGCAAATTCTGTACTCATTCCGCTTCAGTGCGGATATTTTGCCCTTCAGGTTGTGGACAGACTGCTACGATTGATTGAACGTATCCGTAAAGGTGCAAATCCTGATTTGACAATTGAATGTGTGGTATTAAATTTCTATGAGAAATCCACACGTGCCGGACAGCTTTCAGCGGCTGAAGCCGAGAAAATGTTCAAACATTTGATGGCAAAGACAGTGATCCCAAAGAATGCCGCTATTAGCTATGCTGCTTTTGAAAAATTACCGATTGTGCTTGTTGATGTCTGTTCACCCGGAGCGGTCTCTTATCTCGAACTAGCCAGGGAAATTCTTGAAAATAACCAAAATTTATCATCCAGAGTCCTAAATACAAAATCCTATCACGCCTCAGTTGCTTTTGATTCCGACTCTTAATTTTCTAGCTGACTTCCAATGAAGTTCCGTTTCCCAGTTTATTTTGATACCATCATACATAACCTGAAATTATTCAATTTGATCGGTAGTAATTCTCTTTATATTTTTTTAAAAGCTTTGATTCGTCGTTTCCTGGGTAAGGGAAAGTAATTTCAAATTTTTTGATGGGATATGAATTGAAAAGGAGTCTTTAAGAATAATTAATATTGCGTAAAACGACTACTACCCACCGGTCATAAAACTTCTGGTGGTGAGTTGCCGGAAGGAGAAAAACTCTAAATCATCCTCTAAAGATCAACTCAAAAGACTTGGATATTGCGGAGAGGCAGGGATTCGAACCCTGGGACCTCCAAAGGAAGTCAACGGTTTTCGAGACCGCCCCGTTCGACCGCTCCGGCACCTCTCCAACGACCTATAACCACACCTTTATTGAGTTATATTCCTTGAATATTGAAAAATAAATTCAAAGTTAATTGCAAAGAATAGAATTCCAAAATTAAAAAAACATTAAAGTATTGCTTCTTTTTGTCGTTGAGTTTGCAACCTAAATGATGCGGAACTTTTTAGAAGTATATGGAATGAAGCCTTTTCAAATTTATATAAAGGCGTTTCCATGGAACAGAAATTTGTGATCTTTAAAATGTGATATTCAATTGAATTTTTTCAGAAAAGAGATGTAATTTGAAGAAAGCTTTAATTTAAGATTGATTTTTAATTCCAATTATGTATATTTCAGTGTAGAATTATGAAGAAAGCTGGAGATCGGGTTAATAGAATAGTCGAATATTTGATTCAGGAATTCATCGAGGAATCAAAAAATATATTTTCAGATAGTGAAAGAATTTCGGAGTTATTGATAGAAAAAGGATTTACGGAATCAGAGATTGAGAAGGCTGTTGACTGGGTATCGAGTCGGTTAAAAGAGAATCAGACGAAAAATTTGACATACCAACCAATAAAAAATCAACCTTCAGTACGATATTTAAATAAAGCAGAATCCGATTTTTTTACACCGGATGCTCATGCGTATATTATTCAACTACAATCGACAGGTATCCTATCTCCGACGCAGGCTGAACAGGTGATTGAACATAGTTTTCTTCTGGGGATGAGTAAGATTAGCCTTGAAGAGCTTAAAACTATTGTTTTTCAATATATGATGTTAAAAAAATCCAATTCTACTAAGTCTTCATCCTTCTATCATCCTGGAAATGAAAAAATTAATTAATCAATTTTATTTAATGGATGTTTCAATTCTTGTATGACTTCTAAGAATGGCAAAAACCTTGTAATTGTCGAATCGCCCGCAAAAGCTAAAACAATCAACAAGATTTTAGGAAATAGTTTTAAGGTTGCGGCGTCTGTAGGTCATATAATTGATCTTCCAAAATCCCGCATTGGGGTCGATATAGACAATGGATATGTCCCGGATTATATGGTTATTAAGGGGAAATCCAAAGTTATTAAAGAATTAAAAGAGGCAGCGAAAAGAGCGAAAAGCATTCTCTTGGCGACTGATCCGGACCGGGAAGGAGAAGCCATTGCGTATCATATTTCGGATACCATTAAAGACGTAAATTCAAATATTAAACGTGTCGAATTTAACGAAATTACCAAACCTGCGGTGCTGAAAGCAGTTAAGCATCCCAGGAAGATCGATCTCTCCAGGGTCGATGCTCAGCAGGCCCGGAGGGTAATGGACAGAATTGTGGGTTATATGGTTAGTCCGATATTATGGAAAACCATTTATAAGGGCTTAAGTGCCGGACGCGTCCAATCAGTTGCATTGCGTCTCATATGCGAGAAAGAAGAGGAAATCGAAAGTTTTAATTCCGTTGAGTATTGGAATGTCCTCGCAAATTTGAAAACCAAGAGTGGTGAGGAATTCATTGCTAAACTTCATAGCATTGGTGGCAAGACCCTTGATGTTAGAAAGTTTCGAATTGAAAATGAGAAAGATGTCGATCAACATTTAGAAAAGTTAAAAGGTGCAACCTTTATTATTTCAGAAATAAGAAGGGATGAGGTTGTCAAGTATCCTGCCCCGCCATTTACTACCAGCACAATTCAGCAGGATGCTGCTCGCCGATTTCGAATGAATACCAATAAAATCATGAGAGTTGCGCAACAATTATATGAGGGGATCAATATAGGTGATAGCGGTGATATGGGATTGATCACTTATATGCGAACCGATTCTACCAGGGTGAGCAAAGAATCACTCGAGGGAGTTCGGAATTACATTGCTGGCAGTTATGGAACAGATTATGTTCCTTCGAAGCCCAATTACTATCGAACAAAAAAGAGTGCTCAGGATGCTCATGAAGCAATCAGACCGACCCAGTTAGCCAAAGAATTTGAACCGCGAATGATTAAGAAGTATCTGACCAACGAACAATACAAAATATATGAATTAATTTGGAAGCGATTTGTGGCAAGTCAAATGAAACCTGCAATTGCGGAAAAAACGACTATTTTCGTTTTGGCAGATGATTATGTATTTCGCGCTGAGGGAGAGGTAATTAAATTCAGAGGGTACTTACAGGCATATCAACCTGAATCCGAAGATGACGAGTTAGAATTGGAAAAAACATCAAATAAAATTCCCAAGATTATCAGTGAACGAGAAAAGCTCAAACTGCTTGAGCTTCAGAAACAACAAAATTTTACAAAGCCGCCTCCAAGATACTCTGACAGCACTCTCGTAAAAGAACTGGATAGGTTAGGCATAGGACGTCCAAGTACCTATTCACAAATCTTGACAACGCTATTCAACCGAAAATACATTGATAGACTGGAAAGATTCATAAGACCAACTGACTTGGGGCGTACAGTCAATTTGCTACTAATAGACCATTTTCCAAATATTTTTAACGTGAAATTTACAGCTGCTATGGAGAATGATTTGGATCAAATCGCAATGCGAAAATCATCTTATAAAGATACATTAGATGGGTTTTATCAACCGTTCAAAGAATCTTTGGATCATGTTTCTGGAAATATTAAGAACATAAAGCAATCCTTGCAGAACACTACCGATCAAAAATGCGATCTCTGTGGAAGAAACATGGTTATAAAATGGGGCAGAAATGGCAAATTTTTGGCGTGTTCCGGATACCCGGAATGCAAAAATGCAGAACCTCTTGAAGAACCGGAACCCCCGAAACATTCTGATGAAGCTTGCGAGATTTGCGGCAGTCCGATGATAATTAAGCGGGGTAAATTCGGTGAGTTTTTAGCTTGTTCCCGTTATCCAGATTGTAAAAATACAAGGCCAATTAGCACAAAAATTGATTGTCCCGAAGAAAATTGCGGTGGTACCATACTGCAAAGACAATCCCGAAAAGGAAAGATTTTTTATGGATGTAGTGAATATCCCAAGTGTAAATTTGCAATTTGGAATCGGCCTGTTGATAAAAATTGTCCCGTCTGTAAATATCCGATCATGGAAAATAAAATTACTCGCAAAGAGGGACATTTTTATCAGTGCCCCCAATGCAAACATAAAGAAATTTTGGAGAAAGAATCCCTGGAAAATGTGGATTGAACTCGACCAATTTATTCATTACCTCAACTACGAACGTAAATATTCTCGATACACCCTCGAATCCTACAGAAATGATCTTGCTCAGTTTATTGAATTTATGGAAGAGAGAACAAATTACTCTCAAATAACTCCGAAGATTGTCGAAACTATTCATATCAAAGAGTTTCTAGGCCAGTTGATGATCAGCGGATTGAGTAAATCCAGTATTGCCAGAAAATTATCCGCTATAAAGTCATTCTTCAGATATCTGGTAAGAATCAATGTTATCCGTGAAAACGTAGTAATCACAATTTCATCACCGAAACTTGATCGTCGATTACCAGTTATAATAGATATAGAGCGAGCTAATAAATTAATGGAAATGCCGCCAAACGATACTATTGAGGGTGTGCGTGATCGTGTCATTCTGGAGTTATTGTATGGTACCGGAATAAGGTTAGGAGAATTACTTTCCTTAAAAATGAGTGATTTGGACTTTTCCGCCAATATTATCCGTGTAATGGGAAAAAGAAGGAAAGAAAGAATTTTGCCCATGGGAAGTAAGTTAAGAAAGGTGTTAAAGACCTACTTTCTCCTGCGTGAAGATGCCAAATCCGAGAAAAATAAAAGGTTGTTCTATACTGTAAAGGGTAAGGATCTTTATCCACTTGCTGTTCAAAAAATGGTTCGAATGTATTTGTCGAAACTTTCTGAACAAGAACATCTCAGTCCGCACACTTTACGTCATACCTTTGCGACACATTTGCTGGACAAAGGTGCTGATTTATATACGGTTAAGGAATTGTTGGGCCATGAAAGCCTTTCAACCACTCAGATTTATACTCACGTAAGCATGGATCGTTTAAAAAAGGTCTATCAACAATCACATCCTCGTGCATCAAGGGATAATGGATCACATTAAATACATCAAAGGAGGTATATATGAATTTAAGTATCACTGCTCGAAGATTTAAACTTCCAGATGCTATGAAACACTATGTTGAACAGAAGGCCAGCAAATTGGATCGGTATTATGATGGAATAATTAAAATAGATGTGATTTTGGGTTGGGAAAAATTAACCCGATTTGCTGAATTGAAAATTGATGTGAATAGTAAACAAATTGTTATCAAAGAAATTTCAGAAGATATGCGAAAATCGATTGATCTAGCACTGGATAGAGCAGAGAGACAACTTAAAAAGCACAAATCAAAAATCAGAAAGATTGAGAAGGATATTATTAATTCTGCATAAAAAATATATTTATCTTTTCCAAAGGGGATATAAAATTATATCCCCTTTTTTATTTTTTGAAAATAAAATTAAATTTGATGAAAAGAGATTTAAACCTAATATCTAGAGGGAATAAGAGTTATGCCTCTCCCGACACTATATATTGAAAATCTTTATCGCGATAACAGAAAAAATTTAAAGCTTACATTGCTCAGCAATAAAGGGGGATTCAATCGGGTAATTCACAATGCAGAATTGAATCGCCCTGCCCTGGCACTTGCGGGATTTATCGATTTATTCACTTATAATCGTGTTCAAGTACTGGGGAATACGGAAATGAGATATTTAAGAAGTTTAACAAAGGATAGAGTGACAGAATCAATTCGTAAAGTCCTTGCCTTTGAAATACCTTGTATTTTTGTTACAGAGTCGAATAGGGTGCCAAAAGATTTGATAGCCATTGCAAATAATAGAAACATTAGTTTGTTTCGCACTAAATATTCTACCACAGTGTTTTCTCATATCCTTAGTGACTACTTACAAAATTATTTTGCTGCTCGAACCCAGGTACACGGGACACTTGTTGATGTTTATGGAATCGGAGTTTTGTTTACTGGCCGAAGTGGAATTGGAAAAAGTGAAATTGCTTTAGACCTTGTGGAACGCGGCCATAGACTGGTAGCCGATGACGTGGTTCTAATTACAAAAAAATCTGACGAAATAATAATGGGGGAGACAAGTAAATTAGCGGAACACTATTTAGAGATAAGAGGACTTGGATTAATAGATGTGAGAAGTATTTTTGGTGTAAGAGCAGTGCGGGTCCATAAGCGTATTGAGGTTGAAGTTCAGTTAATGGATTTCGACCCAGGAGAAGAATATGACCGTCTTGGATTAGACGAAAAAATCGTGCAGGTTTTAGGTGTAAAAATACCAAAAGTTATATTGCCAATGAATCCTGGCAAAAACATAACCGTTATTGCAGAGACAATTGCCTTGAATCAACTGATGAAAATATATGGTCACCATGCACCACAGGAGTTCAGCGAACGATTAAAGGAAAAATTACGGAAGAAAGAAATTGAGCATCTTAAGAAGCTGAAAAAAAGAGACTTTTTAGAGAAGGATTTTGAGTGATGACAAAAGCTATTCTGATATGCCACGGGCAACTTGCCTTTAATTTTCATAAGAATTTGAAAAAATTGTATGGTGAAGTGCCTGATATACTACCGTTTAGTAATGAACTTTTAGCCCCAGAAGTGTTGTACAGAAATGTTATTGCAAAAATAAATGAAAATAAGAATTTTTCTTTTATCATAATGGTTGATTTGAGAGGTGGTAATTGTTGGAAAATTGGCAAGATGCTGACTAAAGAATTCCCCAAAATGAAACTTCTCTCCGGTGTAAATGTGCCAATGCTGGTCTCCTTTGTGAGTAAAAAGGATAGCATCTCGTTTGATGAGTTGGTTGAGGTACTGGAAAAGGATACTCATCGTGGAATTGTTCTTGAGTAGTTTTAATCAGGGAGGATTTTGGGCTCTAAAATTAATAGAATTTTTGGGGAGCTCAGTTGTTAAAATCCTTGACATGTTTTTAGAGTGATATTATATTTTAGGCGCTTTTGCGGGAGTAGCTCAGCTGGTAGAGCATAACCTTGCCAAGGTTAGGGTCGCGGGTTCGAGTCCCGTCTTCCGCTCAATAATTTTTTACTTGCCCTCCGGCAAGTTTTTTTTTGCATTGCCCGGGTGGCGGAATTTGGTAGACGCAAGGGACTTAAAATCCCTCGGTTCCTTAGAACCGTGCCGGTTCGAGTCCGGCCCCGGGTACGATTCTTAAAAAATTAGTACTATAGATATCTTCATCATTTTTGTTATTAGGTACCACTCAAAACATATACAAAATTCTATCATTTCAGTTCGTCACTGGGATATTTAGCGTGAGCTTATTTCATGAGAATTCATCGAATTAAATTCTTTAGAAATTTCTCTAACAATCCCTAGTTTCTGCTTTTAGGTGGTCTTATATATGTAAGTAGTTTTTATTCTGATGTCTTTATCCATCTATCATATTAGTTAGCTATCCTATTTATTTTCCTCCCTCTTCATGAATTTTCTTTAACTATATTACAATCGTAAACATTAAGGGAGATTGTAATTTGCAAAATACTATTTCAAAACTATCGGAGTGAAGTTGTTAAAAGAACAATCTTTTTAATTGGAAATTGATTCAATTATGAACCCAAATGCGTTTTGACTTTGAATGGGGAGAATTTTAGGTGCATATTAAATTTCGCTAAGAAAAATAATAAAATTTGGGTTTGACTATTCAATATTTTAATTCGTGTTCATATATTCTATAAGTAATAGATTGAGTGTTATGATCGACGTTATTAGTTAGATAAATCCGTGCTAAAATAGTTTAAGTCCCGATTCCCTCGAATTTTAATCAGAATAAGAAAAAAAATATTGTGATTTTGTACACAGTTCTATTTACGCGATGTATTAATATACTTCTTGAAATTCTGATATTTGAAGTGACTAACGGCCAACATTGGAATAGACGATTATGAGTTTTCAGACAATTAGAATTGCTATTGATGAAGAAAAGGAACGAGAAATTCAGAAAGATCAGAGAATTGATGGTTTGCCAAACACTAACAATAAAGATTCTGCAAGTAATCTTAAATCCAAAAATGATTTAGAGTCTAAAAATAATGTCGAAGAGGAATTTTCCGAATCCATAAGTGAGAGGTTGCAGGGATCGAATCTAAGAGATGTTAATCTATTAATCTCGGCGAAACAACGTAAAAAGTTCATAAAAAAAATCTTCAATAAAAATGAAGAAGACTTTTACAAATTTATTGAATTAATTAATCAATTACCAACCTGGAAGCACGCATCAACGTTGATGGAAATGTTTTACAACCGGCGTGGGATTGATCTATACACAAAAGAGGCTATTGAGTTAAGTAATCTGATCTATCTTCGTTATTATTCTCGAGATTATGCCTATCATGGTGGAGAAAGACTAAAGTTTTAATAAAGGATTAGATCATTTTTGTTGATGAGGTTGTTCTTTGAATTTTATTCAAAAAAAATCACTTGGCTTCACAGGACAAGGATCTAGCAAACTTTAACAACATACGGAATTGTGGTGCCTACTAATTCTCAAACCTAGCCTAACCAATATTCCCGATTCCTTGGATGTATGTACGTTAGTCCTGGTTTGCCCGATTTCAAGGTGAACCTTTTTGTAACATCATTGTAGAAAATGATATACGGATTTGATATTTTGGTCGGAGGTGTCTCAATCAAATTATCGTAGGAACAAGAATTACAGTTATATGATAAAAAGTATGGTATCTCTCCTCTTACAACATTAATTATTCAACTATAATCACCCATATCTTCGCGACTGCTTTCAACTTAGACAATAATTTGTAATTTTTATTACCTTCAATATAATTTTTGCTCAATACTTGTGTTTTGTCATAATCTTAAAGTTAATAAAGGGAGAATATAAATTCTACAAAGTAGTATGTGAAAATAACTGGACAATTATTTGAAAAATTGATTTCCCCAAAATATTTGTTTTAATATTATTAATTTTCATTCGTTTTTTTTATTGTTTAAGAAATAAAAGACTTCGGAATAAAAAAGAATAGCATTTTTAGGATAGATTATTTAACATTCAATTTTCAATAAAGCCTCGAACATCCTTTTGGTCATGTATTATTTACTCGTTATCGTACTTGCACTTGCCCTCTCATTTTATTTTTCAGGTACTGAGACTGCTTTTGTTTCAGTAAATAAAGTGCGGGTTGAATTATGGCGGCGACGAAAACTCCCTGGGGCAAAATTCATCTACGATTTTATTAAATTTCCAGAAAGATTTTTATATACAACTTTGATTGGAAATAATCTTTCTAATATTGCATTTGCAACTTTTGCGACCGTTTATTTCAATTACTATCTAGATCCCAAAGCTACTTGGCTGTTAATTCTAATTCTGAGTCTTTTTTTTGGGGAGATTTTGCCAAAAACGCTTTTCCAGAGTATTGCAGACTGGATCATTCGAAAGATAGTCTATCCCTTAGAGTTTTTTCGACACTTATTCACTCCCATTAGTTTCTTAATAAACAAAGTCTCAGCATTTCTTTTGTTTGCACTGGGACATAAACCTTCCGAACTGAAGAGATATTTTTCAAAAAAGGATATCGAAATTCTTTTGCATGAAACTCATGAAATTTTGTCGAATGAACTTAAATTAGAGGGAGAATTTATCGCGAAAGTCCTAAAATTAAAGAAGCTGCAGGTTGGAGACGCAATGGTTCCTTATACTGAAATTGAAGCTATACCAAGTAATACTTCCTTGGGAAAACTACGAAAAATATTTCAGAAGACAGAATATTCTAAACTTCCAGTTTACCAGGAAAATCTGGATAATATTGTGGGAGTAGTGATTTTAAAAGAGTTATTTCTCCAACCGAAACGATTTCAGGAAATGATCAGGCCTGTCATGTTTGTGCCAATAAAAAAACGGGTGATTCATTTATTAGCCGAATTTAAACAAACAAATTCTTCTATTGCTATTGTGATCGATGAATACGGCGGTACAGCTGGATTAGTCACAATCGAAGATCTCATTGAGGAATTGTTTGGAGAAATTGAAGATGAATTTGATTCACAATTGGACCTTATACGTATTATCGATGAATACACCTTTAGAGTAAATGCCAGGATTGAGATAGAGGAATTAAATGATGCGGTCGGTTTGGAGATTCCCGAAGGGGAGTACGATACACTCGCCGGATTTTTACTATTTCAACTGGGGCATATCCCAAAGCGTGAAGAGGTTCTCGAGTATAATGGTTATAAATTTATGATTAGTAGTGTAACCCGGCGTAAAATTCGCTGGGTTAAGTTAATTCTGCCTAAGAATTGAATTATCATATCCTTACTTTTCAGACATTTTGAATTATTCAATTATATTCTTATATTTCTGGTTCGATCATCAACGAGAGTACAAGTAGGATAATAGTTGCGAAACCTCAATTTTTTGTTAAAAATTTTCTTGGCCTCTTTTCTGATAGGGTTTTCGCTATATTATCAGAACCTTATTTACAATTTGGTTCTAATTATAATCTCTTTGCTGCTAGCTCTTTTCAACAGAATCGCGATAATTCGCAATCCGAAACAACTACATTTGTTGTTTATATTATTAATATTCATATTCTTGTTTCAAATCTTCAACGATTATGGTAAAATATTGGTACGTTTGCCATTTAATCTAACAATTACGGAAAATGGTTTAAATTCTGCTTCGATTTTTGTCACACAGATCTCTTTGATATTTTTGCTTTTTGGAATCGCCATCAATTCTACTCCCCAACAAGACATACTGTACTATTTTCATAAAATAGGAAAATTCAATAGTGGCTTTGGTGAGACAATACAACCTCTCTTAAGGATAGGATTATTTGTGTTTTATTTATTACCAAAAAGTATAAATATTCAACAGGAGACAAGAACCAAGCTATCTAAGAAGAAGATAAATGAAAAATACAAGCAGAAGAAAAAGATTAGTATGGTTATGGGAAGAATTTATTTTTTCATCTCTTCAATTTTAATTTTAAGTGAAAATGATTATCCAGGCTTTATTAAAGATAATCCGAAAAACACACCTGAACTGGTTAATGGATTGTTTAAGGTAAAAAGTGGGATTTTAATAGTGTCAGTAGTATTTTGTCATGGTATAATTCTATGGTCTTAAAATGGATGATGAGAGAAATGTTAAATTAGTTATAGAGTATGATGGAACCAATTATCATGGCTGGCAAATTCAGAAAAATTTGGACACAATACAAGGTAATCTTGAAAAGGCCGTTCTTAGCCTTACAGGTGAGAATGTCAAAATCATCGGTGCCGGAAGAACAGACAGTGGAGTCCACGCAAAGGGACAGGTCGCCAATTTCAGAATAAGCAAAACATTAAAAACGATTCAAATAGTTGGGGGATTAAACTTCTATCTTCCGGATGATATCGTTGTAAAATCTGCTGAATTCGTCAGTAGTAGTTTTCATTCTCGCTACAGTGCGAGAAAAAGGATATATCACTATCATATTTGTCGCGAACGAACTGCAATCCGAAGATATTTTTGCTGGCAGGTATATAAAAATTTTAGTCTTAAGTTATTAAATCAAATGGCAAAAATGTTGGAGGGTAATCATGATTTCTCAGCTTTTTCAAGGCTTATAGTGAACAGTCAGCATAAACGCTGTATCGTTTTCGAATCCAGATGGTTTGAACGGGAGGATGAATGCGTGTTTAGGATTGTGGCCAATAGATTTCTCCATGGCATGGTAAGGACAATTGTGGGAACGATGATGGATTTTGCATATGGTAAGCATAACATTGAAAACTTCTGTGATATATTCTATGGAAAGAATCGAGTGAAAGCGGGATCTGCCGCACCCGCACATGGTTTAATTCTCGAGGAAGTTATTTACTGAAGAATATTTTTCCTTGAGCTGTTGAGTGAGGCATTGGTTCAATGAAAAGTCTTGTGTTATATCAAAAAAGGAATTGACCTAAACTGTGGTCTAAAGTTTATATTCTGGAAATTTCACGGAATATAAGTTAGTTAAGTATTGCTCGAGCATGATTTTCAATGCAAATTAGTTAGCGAATGGTTGATTAATCAATTTTTTAAATAAATGGAATTGAAATTTTGGAGCCAGGAATGAAATTTTTTATAGATACAGCAAATTTTGGGGAGATAAAAGAGGCGGCGGAAATGGGAATTTTGGACGGGGTTACTACCAATCCTTCGTTGCTGTCCAAAGAGGATGGCGATCCCTTGGAAAATTTACGGCGCATATGCGAAATTGTGGAAGGTCCAGTAAGTGCCGAGGTAATTTCTACGACTGTAGATGGAATGATTGAAGATGCTCACGAATTAGTGAATATTGCGGATAATATCGTCATAAAATTACCCACCACAAAATCCGGTATTAAAGCATGCAAAATCCTCACAAAAGATGATATTAAAGTGAACATGACTCTGGTTTTTTCACCGGCTCAGGCAATTTTTGTTGCCCGTGCGGGGGCCACTTACGTTAGTCCGTTTATTGGAAGACTTGATGACATTAGTAGCTCTGGTATGGATTTGATATCTCAAATCGTCCGAATATATACAAATTATGGATTCGAGACAGAAATTCTGGTAGCCAGTGTTCGCCATCCTATGCATGTAGTGGAGGCTGCTATGCATGGAGCAGACATCTGTACGATTCCATTTTCAGTGATTAACAAGCTTTTTAATCATCCACTAACTGATGTTGGCTTAGAGAATTTTCTGAAGGATTGGGAGAAAACCAAAAAATAGGTACTTGTGAAATTGAAAAGTCAAATCGTTAAAATGATTCTGTATTCTATTTCGTTTCTTTTGATGTTGGTGATTAATCCATTCTCATGTCAGGAATCAGATCAAAATAACAAAGTTCAAAAAGCAGCACCTTTTTTTGCTTCTGAAACGGTGGCGGTTGACAGCAGTTTAGCGGATCGAACAAATCAAGAATTATATAGCGAAAGACAGAATGCAATAACCAGAGCGGTGACACAAGTTAGTGATGCAATCGTTGGTATCAATGTAACCGGACTGCGACGTGTTGTTCAAAGAAGCCCATTTAGTATTGATGATCCAGTTTGGAGAGCTATATTCCCCGAGTTGTTCCGGGACAGGGTATATGAACAAAAGATAAAATCATTGGGCTCCGGATTTATTATTTCGCCGGATGGATATATTATTACGAATGAACATGTGGTTGAAAATGCCACAGAAGTTTTGGTCACTATGACAAATGGCGAAAAATGTAAATCGGAAATCATTGGCTCCGACAAGTTAACCGATATTGCTGTTCTAAAAATTGAAGGAGGTCATCTGGCCTATATTCCTGCCGGCGACTCTGATAATTTGATCGTTGGGGAATGGGTGATTGCATTGGGAAATCCATTTGGGTTATTTGATTTGAACGATAAACCAACTGTTACCGTTGGTGTAATAAGTGCAATAGATAGAGATTGGGGGCGCTCCGATGAGCGGCTGTATATGGATATGATTCAAACAGATGCTGCTATCAATCACGGCAATAGCGGAGGCCCACTGGTTAATGCTTTGGGGCAGGTAATCGGGATGAATACTTTCATATTTACAGGGAGCCGTTATCAGGAAGGCTCAATCGGTATCGGCTTTGCGATACCAATAAATCGCATAAAAAAGGTGGTTAATGAAATTCGGGAGAGAGGCAGTATCGACAGAGATTACTGGCTAGGAATTCTGGATGGACAAGATTTAAATCCTTATATCGTGCGCGCATTAAACTTAAAGGTGGATAAAGGGGTTATTATTACCAGACTTGAGATAAATAGTCCCGCGGTAAAGAGTGGATTGCGCGAAGAGGATGTAATTATAAAAGTGAATAACAGGACTATCAATTCCCGCCAGGACCTTGTTACACTATTATCAAATATGGAACTTAAAGTTGGAGATTTTCTCAATTTTACTGTTCTCCGTGATAATAGAGAGCTAACAATCAAAGTTAAATTGGAGGCGAATCCAGATTAGATCATGATTGAGCGTTATACTTTACCGGAAATAGGAAATATTTGGAGCGATGAGAATAAATATAAAATATGGCTTGAGATTGAAATTCTTGCGTGTGAAGCCCAGGTTAAATTAGGTAGAATACCTGAAGATGCAGTTCGCGAGATAAAAGCCAAAGCCAAATTTGACATAGCAAGAATTCTGGAAATCGAAGCGGAAGTCAATCATGATGTCATTGCATTTCTAACCAATGTTGCCGAGTTTGTTGGGGAATCATCAAGATTTATTCATTATGGAATGACTTCTTCTGATGTTTTGGACACTACATTGGCTGTTCAGATGAAACAGGCCGGGGAGCTGATTCTGGATAAAGTAGACCAGCTCATCGAGGTACTCCGGTCAAAAGCAGTCCAGTACAAAGATACGGTTATGGTTGGGAGATCTCACGGGGTACATGCTGAACCGATCACTTTCGGATTTAAACTTGCGGTTTGGTACAGCGAAATGCAGCGAAATAAAAAACGTCTGAAGAATGCCATCGAAACTATTTCAGCTGGTAAAATATCGGGTGCAGTCGGCACCTTCGATCACCTTGATCCTTTTGTTGAAGAGTATATTTGCAAAAATATGGGATTAATACCTGCCGCAATTTCGACTCAAATTTTACAGCGGGATAGACATGCCGAGTTTTTCTCAATTTTGGCTATCATTGCAGCCTCTTTAGAGAAAATTGCGGTTGAAATTCGACATCTTCAAAGATCTGAGGTTCTTGAGGTGGAAGAACCATTCGGTTCGAAGCAAAAAGGTTCATCGGCGATGCCTCACAAAAAGAATCCCATTCTTTGCGAAAGAGTCAGTGGCATGGCAAGGCTGGTTCGATCTAATTTGATTGCTGCGTTGGAGAATGTTGCCCTCTGGCATGAACGGGATATTTCTCATTCTTCTGTTGAGAGGGTTATTGCTCCGGATTCAACGATTACTCTCTACTACATGCTCACTAGATCAATTCAAATTTTAACTGGAATGGTTGTGCATGAAGAAAAAATGTTAGAAAACTTGAATTCAACCCATGGGTTGGTTTACTCCCAGGCTGTTCTTTTAAATCTGGTGGATAAAGGTGTTTCCCGGGAGCAAGCATATCGATTAGTTCAAAGAAACGCACTTAAAGTGTGGGAGAACAATAATTCTCTGTTCGATGAGCTGATTGCTGATCATGAAATTTTACAGCACCTTTCTGAAACGGAGTTGGAAAACATTTTCAACTTAAATATCAGGCTCAAAAACATTGATATTATTTTTCAAAGATTAGGATTACAATAAAACTGGAGGTCTAGAAGGTGGAAATTAAGGAATTACTTTTTGATACTATGAGCGAGAAAATATTTGCAACTGATAAGAGCGATGAGGTTGTTATCGAATTTCAGGACTACGAAGCAGAAGGAGATAAAAAGGAAAAAATTAAAGGGCGTGCTTCGGCAACTAATGCAGTAAGTTGCAGTATGTTTGAATATTTAGAGAGTTACAACGTTCCCACCCATTTTATCAGAAAACTTGATGAGAAAAGCTATCTGGCAAAACGTGTTGAGACAATTCCTATGATAGTTTCGATTTGGAACCTTGCTTCGGGAGAATTGACTAAAAGATTTGCACTGGACGAGGGAAAGGTATTAGAATATCCGGTTGTAGAAATGTATCTAAAAAATCCGGATTTAAAAAATCCAATGATTAGTGAATATCACGCTTATGCGCTAGGTTTATGCGATAGAAAAGAAATTGGGAATATATTGAAGATTTCAACAAAAGTTAATGCAGTGCTGAAATCCTTTTTCGATAGAAAAAAAATGAAATTGGTGAATTTTCAAATTGAATTTGGGAAATTGGGTCATCAAATAGTACTCTGCGATGGCTTAAGTATGGGCTCACTCATAGTGTGGACGGTTGATGACGATGGAAAATTTCATAAACTCGATAAAAGAGGCGTGGATAAATCTCAAATGTACCAGGAATTGAGAGAATTAATTGCACGAGATTAATCTAATTCTGGAGGTACTTAGGTATTGGCACAAGGCAGCAGCGGAATAATTTTAGGGTCTTTTTTATTTACAATTCTGTTTTTAATTCTGAGTATATATCTAGGCTATTTGATTCTTTACACCTTATTCATAATTTTTTTAATCTTCTCTTTGTTCAATTTGTTTTTCTTCAGGGATCCTAATCGAATTATTCCTGAATGTTCTCAAGCAGTTCTATCTCCGGCAGATGGCAAGGTCCTGCAAATTATTGAAGAGTTTGAGCCCTATTTTACTAACTCCAATGCAATAAGAATAAGCATTTTCCTGTCGGTTTTCAATGTCCATGTCAATCGGAATCCGGTTTCCGGAATCGTCAGCTATTTTGTTCATAATCCGGGTAAATATTTTGCTGCCTTCAAGGAAAAAGCTTCCATGGAAAACGAACAAACTCAAATCGGTATCACCACAAAATCCGGGCATAAGATAATGTTCAAGCAGATTGCCGGAATAATTGCCCGCCGAATAGTCTGCAATCTCGCCGAAGGCAATGAAATCAAGGTGGGCGATCGAATGGGATTGATACGATACGGAAGCCGTGCGGATATTTTTCTACCAACCTCGTCAAAAATATTAGCCGATGTTAATCAAATTCTAAAAGGGGGAGAAACAATCATTGCCCTGCTTCCAGAAAATGATTCGGTTTCTGTTGAACAGATAAAAAGTGAAATTCCCGAATTAGAACCAACATAATTTTCTATTTTTCATAAATCTATTATTGTAAATCATTGTATTGAACCATTGGTCCAAATAATGCTCTGATTGCTATAATCGTACACAGCGAACTCATTAAATCTAAAGTATTAGGGATGACAGCCAAAAAATTGAAAGTTAATCCAAGCATCGTACCCAACTTTTTCACCATTGCAAACATGTTTTGCGGCTATTTCTCAGTCGTTTTATGCACACAAGGTAAATTTAGCATGGCCGCATGGTTAATCGTTGCGGCGGCAGTGCTTGATACACTTGATGGTAAATTGGCCAGATTGACCAAATCCTCATCCATTTTTGGATTGCAGTACGATTCTCTGGCAGATGTAACCTCCTTTGGTTTTGCACCTTCGTTTCTTGCATATTCAGTCCTTTTCAATAAATGGGGAACAGTCGGATTATTTTTGAGTTTTGTTCCGCTGGTATTTGGTTCGATAAGGCTTGCGAGGTTTAATATTCGCCAACGGGCAGAGACTAAAGATTATTTTGAAGGATTACCCATACCAGCCTCGGCAGTAACCATAGCAACCTTTGTAGTTTTCAATTACCATTTTTGGGGCTACTTTAGATGGTCAAAAATATTTCTCATCATTATTCTATTTCTTTCAATTATGATGATATCACTCATTCGTTATGAAAAGTTACCTGAATTTTCACTACAGGCAGATACCTCGAATAGAATCAGAATTTTGTTTGTGGTATCTTGTATTACTATAATTATCTTTTTTCCTCATGAATCTTTCTTTCCTTTTGCTATATTATATTCACTATCCGGGCCGGGCAGGGCATTATTTTTTCTTTTAAGTCCAACAGCTGATGCTAATAAAATTGAAAAGCGAGAAGGAGATCAATGAAAGCGATTGTTAAGGTGAAGTTAAAAGAAGGCATTTTGGATCCTCAGGGGAGAGCAGTGAAAACCGCATTACATCATTTGGGATACCAAAAGATAAAGGATGTCAGAATTGGTAAATATATCGAACTAGATATCGATGGAAACGATTTCATAGCCATAAAAGGTCTTGTAACTGAGGCCAGCCATAAATTGTTGGCTAATCCGGTTATAGAAGACTATTTTATTGAGATAGAAGAGGGAAAAAGGTGAAAACTGCTGTGATCGTCTTCCCAGGCTCAAACTGTGATTACGACATGCTTTCCGCTCTCAATTTTGTCGGTCATGAGGCAACATTTGTTTGGCATAAAGATACGGATCTAAGTGGGTTTGAACTTATAGTACTGCCGGGTGGATTTTCTTATGGAGATTATTTGCGAGCAGGCGCAATCGCTCATTTTTCTCCAATAATGAACGAAACCATCCGTGTCGCCAAAAAAGGCAAATTTGTGATGGGTATTTGTAATGGTTTTCAAATCCTAACAGAAGTCGGTCTATTACCCGGCGCGTTGATTCGAAATCAAAACCTGAGGTTTCTCTGTCAGCAGGTCTATCTGCGTGTGGAAAATAGCGACACAAAATTTACCAATCAGTTGCAGAAAGATGATATTTTAAAGATACCCGTAGCACATGGCGAGGGGAATTATTATCTTGATGAGGACGGTATCAAAATGCTTGAAGACAACGAACAAGTCGTATTTCGATATACAAATTCTGATAACAAATTGGTACCTTCTGCAAACCCAAATGGATCCAAGAATTATATTGCAGGCATCATTAGTAAAGAAAAGAATGTGATGGGCATGATGCCTCATCCCGAAAGAGCTGTGGAAGAAATATTAGGGTCAACAGATGGTTGTTCCATCTTTAAATCTTTATTTTGTTGAAAATAAAAGGTAAATTCCCATGCGTAAGCGAAGACTGGGATTGATTTTTATTATCATTTTATTAGGAGCCCTGGCTGGAACCGCTTTAGGCGAAGTTGTCAGTTTGTTGTTGCCAGACGGGGTTGTAAAGGATTTTTTTATCAGATCGGCTGGTTTCTCATTCGGTCCTGCAACCTTTGATTTAGCAGTTATCACATTTACACTGGGATTAAGTCTAAAGATAAATTTTATAGGTGTTTTTGGTATTATTTTGGTTGCATATTTATTGAGATGGCTGGATTAACCTTGTTTTGAAGTTTAACCCAAATTCTTTGTTGCACAATACAATTTTTTGCGATTAGAACTTTTAACTTTCAGCAATGTAAAAGAATTACATTCGATCGAAGGAGAAATATTATGTTTGGTTTAGGACCAACAGAATTAATCGTTATATTTCTATTAATTATCATACTTTTCGGTGCTAAGCGTTTACCCGAATTAGCACGCTCTCTCGGTAGCTCTATAAAAGAATTTAAGCATGCTACCCAAGGGTTAAAGGACGAATTTGATATTGATAAGATCGAGGATACATCCACAAAAAAAAATGTCCATAAAACGCCAGATGACACACTCCAAGAAAAAAAGAGCGATCCAACTAAAAAAAATTAGTAATTTCGAGTGTCTTATTGTTTTAAATTCTTGGCTATAAATCGTTTGGCTAATATCTAAATTCGGAAATACCTTTTGAATATGAATATGTTATGATTGTAATTCCGGTCACACCCCAAGCCTAACGTCTCTCTACTAATAATTTAGATATTAAAAAAAGTCAGTGAAGAAAATCCGGATCAGGTCGAATAAAATATAGATTGGCGTTATCTGGAAATTCACACTTGATCTAATCTGACTCAAGGATTTCACCTGGAGAGGCAAATATCCTCGTTAAACAATCGTGAGAGAAGTCAAAAACTATGAGAAAGGGAGATGACTAAAAAGCGTGTATTGGTTGTAGAGGATGAGAAGGAAATCGCCACAATTCTGGAAGACATATTACAATTAAATGACGCTGATGCCATAATAGCTACTGAAGGTTCAGGTGCTTTGGAAGTTTTAAAGAATTCTCCTGTTAGTTTCGTTATCTCAGACATAACACTTCCTGATACAAATGGAATTGATTTGTACAAATCGATCAAAAAGATATACCCTGACTTGGGTAATCGTTTTATATTTATGTCTGGATATAATCTCGATGAAGAGACAGAATCTTTTGTTGAACAGACAGGAAACCGCTATATCCAAAAACCTTTTCACATTACCGAATTACTTCGAATCATTGAAAAGTATTTATAATCTTCTATCTTTAGAAATTTAAGTGATCCATATTTATTAATTGTCTTCATTTTAAGACTTTTATACAATTTACATGTGAATGGATTCATTCTTTTTTTAGTACAAAGCTTCGAAATATTTAAAAAAAATACATGTCAGATACTTAATGTTGGTTTACGATCATTTCTCCAGAGTTCATTTGACCTTCTATAAATTCGTGATTGATTTGGTAAAAGTAACCTCAGACTTAAAATATCTAAACCAGTGCTTCAGGGATAATAATTATGTCAGAAAGAAATACTGTAGACTATTCGAGTTACCTGCAGCTGGATAGAATTTTATCCGGGCAGCAAACATTGAGTACAAAATCTGGTAAACCTGCACATGACGAAATGCTTTTTATCGTCATTCATCAGGTCTATGAACTTTGGTTTAAACAGATTTTGCACGAACTCGATGATGTCCTCACCATGTTTCGAAAGAATTATGTTGATGAGAAAAATATTGGGATTGCCAATTCACGACTTAGCAGAATAATCGAAATTCAAAAAGTTCTTATTGACCAAATCCGGATTTTGGAAACGATGACGTCGCTCGATTTCTTGGAATTTAGAGATTTTCTTACTTCGGCCTCGGGTTTTCAGAGCTTTCAATTTCGGTTAATTGAGATTAAACTAGGACTTAAACAAAACAACCGGATATCTTACAACAATCAAGAGTACTTTCACACTTTTACGGATGAGCAAAGAATAGAGTTATTAAAAGCCGAACAAAGTCTATCCCTTTTTGAAGCTGTGGAAAAATGGCTGGAGAGAACACCTTTCTTAAGATTTGAATATTTCGACTTTACCAAATTTTATCAGGAAGTAGTAATAAAAATGTTGATGGAAGAAAGAAATTTAATTATTAAAAATCAATCGCTCACTGAGACGGCAAAAAATATGCGCCTCCAGATGTTGGATGATAACGAGGAACATTTCCAGTCGATTTTTGATGAAAAATACCACGCTAAATTAATCGCCACCGGAGACCGGCGTTTAACTCGCAAAGCATCACTCGCGGCCTTATTCATCCATCTTTATAGGGATCAGCCTATTTTACATTTACCATATCAATTCTTAGAACATTTATTAGATATTGATGAGCTTTTTACAACCTGGCGTTACCGTCATTCACTTATGGTTCTTAGAATGATTGGCAAAAGAATTGGGACCGGTGGATCTTCGGGATACGAATATTTAAAAACGACGGCGGAAAAACATAAAATATTTTCAGACTTATTTGATCTGTCAACATTTCTGATACCCCGCTCCAAATTACCAGAGCTTCCTTCAGATTTTCTCAGAAACCTGGGTTTTTTTATTCGGAGAAATAAATACTTTTGAAATTTCCATTTTTATTGCAGATAGCCAAAGATTTACAAGATGTAATCATTTCAACTTTTCTAATGTGATATACAAATTATAGGCTTGATTTTTAAGAAGAATCGGTGGATCTTTATTATTAATCATTTATTGGTGGAAATTGAACAATGTACATTGATCTATCAGGGAAAAAGGCCATGGTCTGTGGCAGCACGCAGGGTATGGGAAAAGCTATTGCGCTTGGACTTGCAAATTCGGGCGCCTCAATTACACTTGTAGCGCGAAATGAAAACTCATTGAAACAGGTGCTATCCGTATTGAAAACCAATTTTCGACAAATCCACCAGTATATTTGTGCAGACTTTTCTGATCCCCAATCCCTAAACATTAAAGTGAATTCGTATCTTAAGGAAAATGATCCCGTCGATATTTTAATAAACAATACCGGTGGTCCACCCGGAGGTGCCGTTATTGATGCAGATACGGAGGAGTTTTCGCAGGCGTTTGCAAAACACTTGATTTGTAATCAATTTCTTGTCCAGGCACTTGTACCGGGAATGAAAAAAAAGAATTGTGGTCGCATCATAAATATTATATCCACCTCTGTCAAACAACCGATTCCCGGATTAGGGGTTTCTAATACCATTCGTGGTGCGGTTGCCAGTTGGGCCAAAACTCTTGCAAACGAACTTGGGCCCTTTGGAATAACGGTTAACAATATTTTACCCGGCTTTACCAAAACAAAAAGACTGGAAGCGCTTTTTCAAGCTCAGGCGAATAAAACGGGCAAGAATGTTGCAGAGATAGAACAAGAGATGATAAAATTAATTCCCTTGAGTAGATTCGCAGAGCCATCGGAAATTGCAGATGCCGTTGTTTTTCTCTCATCACCAGCTGCCGGATATATTACTGGTGTAAACCTGCCGGTCGATGGTGGAAGGATCCCCTGTTTATGACCACTCATATTTGAAGGTGGATAAAATCAAAAATTATATCGATGGGTAACTATGTCTTCTCTATCTGATTCCTATGTCGAGAACTTTGATCCAACCATTGGCAACATGTATTCTTTTACACCGGATTTTGGTGAACGGAAGGGAGCTTTAATTGAATCGATGCAAAATATCAGCCAGGCTACAAAAGCGAAATTGCCTGGAGAGACAGTACTGGAGTGGTTGAATCCTAAGATGAATCACAGCAAGAAGAATGGATAATTTACAGGTCGAATCAAAAATTGGGGTGGAGAAGTATCGGGTTAATCTGATGAAACCTATCGATATTTCCATCCCGTTAAAGTTTAACGGAGAACAACCCAATTTTTTTGATGCACCCTTTGCAGAGGCGATGCCCGTTGAAGGTGGAGGATTTATTGGCGACACCACAAGAGGTGGCAGCTGCAACGTTTGGGAATATAAACTGATTGCTCATTGCAATGGAACTCACACAGAGTGTATCGGACATATTATCAATCAGAGCATTTCTATTAATGATCTGATAAATAATCTTCTTGTACCGGCAACTTTAATAACCGTAAAGCCGCAAAATGCAAATGAAACGGGGGATCACTATATCCCTGAGAAAGAGAAAGTAGATTATTTAATTACAAAAAAAGTTCTAGCGGATGCCGTGAAAAATTGCCGAACCAATTTTTTAAGTGCATTGGTCATTCGTACCCTTCCAAATCAGGCTTTAAAGTTATCGAGGAATTATTCGAATAAACCCGCTTGTTTTTTTTCAATCGAAGCGATTGAATTCATAAATTCGCTGAATATGATGCATTTGCTGGTAGATATTCCTTCGGTTGATCGGGCGAACGACCAGGGAAGAATGGCCATTCATCACCTTTATTGGGGTGTTCAGCAGGGTTCTAGTGATATCCATGAGAATGATATTTCACCAAAAACAATCACCGAAATGATATTTATTCCGGATGAAATCGAAGATGGAGAGTATCTCTTAAATCTGCAAATTCCGGCATTTACAGCTGATGCGGCCCCAAGTAGACCAATTCTATATCGAGTGATAAAAATGTAATTATTATTGAGCCTCATTGAACTCGTTAAGAAAAATGCAGAGTCCGGAGAGAAAATAAATTTTGATGAATTACAGAACCGGCCGAGAATTCGCTTTAGAACAGGATACTATTGATCCTCTCGCTTCATATCGAAATAAGTTTCATTTTCCAAAAAGCATGAATGGTAAAGAAGTAGTTTATTTCGGTGGAAATTCCCTCGGGTTGCAGACGAAAAATGTAAAAGCATATGTTGGGCAGGAGCTAGAGGATTGGGGAACATTTGCTGTTGAGGGCCATTTTAGTGCAAAAAATCCCTGGCTTAATTATCATGAACCATTCGCTTCAAGCTTCGCCAGATTGGTTGGGGCAGGGGAGGCTGAAGTGGTTTGTATGAATACTTTGACCGTTAATCTGCATTTAATGATGGTTTCTTTTTACAGACCGTCACCGCGGAGACACAAGATATTAATTGAGTACGGCGCCTTTCCATCGGATCGCTATGCTGTTCAATCCCAAACAAAATTTCATAATTTTAATCCCAAAAAATCTGTCCTTGAATTTAAACCGACTCCTGGATCGAAAATTGTAGACATGAACGAGGTGGAGCATTTCATGCAACAACATGGAAACTCGATTGCTCTAATCTGGATTGGGGGAATTAATTATTATTCCGGGCAAAAATATGATATGCAAAAAATCACGCAATTGGGCCATGAAAATGGTTGCCTGGTCGGCTTCGATCTTGCTCATGCTATAGGTAATGTGGAATTGGAATTACACAAATGGGATGTGGATTTTGCGGTTTGGTGCACTTATAAATATCTAAATGGAGGTCCAGGCAGTATAGCAGGGTGTTTTGTGCATGAAAAGCATGGTATGCAGACGGACATCCCTCGATTTGCAGGTTGGTGGGGTCATAACAAGGAAACACGCTTTCAGATGGGACCTGATTTTGATCCCATTGCCGGAGCGGAAGGATGGCAATTGAGCAATCCCCCCATTTTATCCATGGCTCCGCTCAGGGCCTCGTTAGAAATATTTGACGAGGTATCATTAAAATCGCTGAGAGAAAAAAGCATCAAATTGACCGGATATTTAGAATATCTCATCGACCAACTCAATTCGGAGCAGATAAACATTATTACACCCCGAAATCCCGATGAACGCGGGTGTCAGCTATCCCTGCAAACAAAAGGTAATGGAAGGCAAATATTTGACGATCTGGTCAAAGATGGAGTGGTTTGCGACTGGCGGGAACCCGATGTCATACGGGTAGCTCCGGTTCCATTATACAATTCCTTTTGGGATGTTTATCGATTTGTTCAAATTCTAAAAAACTCTCTTCATTAATTATCAGCGTTGATTAACTCAAATTTTTTTCCTAAAAGTCCTCTTGAAAAGATATGCCTTCAAAATCCCCTGAAATTCTGATTGTTGGAGCAGGACTGGCAGGTTCATTGTTATCGGTTTATCTCGCGCAAATGGGTTTTAAGGTGAGTGTTTATGAGCGCCGACCGGATATGCGAAAAGTTAATATCGATGCTGGCAAATCCATAAATCTTGCTTTATCAACACGGGGTATTTATGCGTTGAAGGAAATTGGTTTGGAGAGTGAAATACTTAAGCAGGTTATTCCGATGAGAGGCCGAATGATCCATTCATTGGATGGACCGCTCACATTGCAGCCATACAGCATAAATGAGGACGATGTAATTAATTCGGTATCCCGCAGTCAATTGAATATGATATTGACGACGGTTGCAGAGGATTCTGGAAACGTGCAATTTCATTTTAATCAAAAATGTGAGGGAATCGACTTTGATTCGATTGAACTTAGATTTTGTGAGGAAAAAAGCGGGAATGTGCATACGGTTTCCGCAGAAGTAGTCATTGCAGCCGACGGGGCGAATTCAGCAATTAGAATGGCCATGCAGAAGATGGATCGATTTAATTTCTCCCAAACTTATTTAGAACATGGCTATAAAGAATTATCCATTCCGCCAGCTTCAGATGGAGGATCTTCGCTGGAGAAAAATGTTTTGCACATTTGGCCCCGAAAATCATTTATGATGATTGCGCTACCGAATTTGGATGGAACCTTTACATGTACCCTATTTCTTCCATTCGAGGGTGATATTGGCTTTAGTTCCCTGAATGAAAAGCATAAAGTTCAAAATTTCTTCGAATCTCAATTTCCTGATGCCGTTCCACTCATGCCATCCTATTTGCAGAATTATTTCCATAATCCGACCGGCAGCTTGGCAACAGTAAAATGTCATCCGTGGAAGTTTGGAAATAAAGTTTTATTATTGGGAGATTCCGCCCACGCCATTGTCCCCTTTTTTGGACAGGGAATGAACTGCGCTTTTGAAGATTGTACTTACCTGATTGAAACTATCAAACAATTTGGGACAAATTGGGGAAAAGTTTTCTCGGAATATCAACGGTTAAGAAAAACAGATACAGATGCAATCGGTGAGATGGCCTTGGAAAATTTTGTTGAAATGCGTGATTCTGTGACGGACCAAGCATTTCAGCGGAAGAAGGAAGCAGAAATGCTTCTAGAAAATCAATATCCGGATAGATTCCGCTCCCGTTACGCAATGGTCACTTTCACCCGAATGCCTTATTCCGAAGCGATGAAGAAGGGGAAAATCCAAGGAGAGGTTTTGATGAAGGGATGTTCGCAAATTAATTCTATTGATGAGCTTAATCTGGATGAGATTATGGCAGAGATTGAATTAAGGTTTAGAAAAAATTATCCATAGCGTTGTAAGAGAAAAGTAAAACCAAATATTTCTGTAATTTGAGTTGTTTGTGAAAAAGATATTTTCAAACAAATCCGTCTGCTTCTCATCATTACTATAATAATCAGAAGTAACAATTGCTTTTGTTTCCCAATTTGGATCAATTCTAAAAAAAATGAATTTGTATTTTATTAATTTTCAAAAAAGTAGTTGCTCCTTTTATTGCAGTATTGACACTTTTTGAATAATCGCTCATCAATTTGTACTTTAATCTTAGAGTACGCCGGTAAAAATTAAAATGATATGAATTCAATCGATCGAATACCCCAGGATTTTTACGATCAACCCACATTAGATATTGCAAGATCTTTATTGGGCAAATACCTGATACGCCCCTGCGATCAAAATCTGCTAGTGGGAAAGATCGTTGAAACCGAAGCATATATCGGAGAAGATGATCCCGCCTGCCACGCTGCCGTGGGTAAAACATCAAGGAATGAAGTGATGTATGGACCGCCGGCGTATGCCTATATTTATTTCATATATGGCATGTATTATTGTTTAAATGTGGTTACGGAAAAAGAGGGATTCCCGGCGGCAGTACTTCTGCGAGCCTTAGAACCGATAGCTGGTTTTGACATTATAAAACAAAACCGTCAAACGGAAAAAATTTATCATTTAACAAATGGACCGGGTAAAATTTGTCAGGCGTTTAAATTGGATCGAAATTTTAATGGAGAAAATTTAAGGGGAAATAAACTCTATATTGGAATCGGTGAGGAAATTCGTGGAGATAACATTGCCCAAACAGCGAGGATCGGGATCAAGCAAGGAATCGAACATCGCTGGAGATTTTATATCAAGGATAGTCCGTATGTATCTCAAAAGAGAGCAAAATAGAAGGATCTTGATTTAGAAAACCGTAAATACCTTTGTATATTTAGACAGAGAAAAAAAGGGAAAAATTTAGATTTATTCCTCAATTTGTTTCTATTAAATTAATGAAAAATAAAAAGTAAGGTGTCAAGAAATAGAGTTGATATAAAATCATGCGGAGTTGAATAGAAGAAATCTCCTCCTGAGAAGGAAGTATCTTATTAATTATGTGGGAGATGTAAAAGGATTGAAAGGATCGAAATAATGGAACTTATTCTAATTATTGGGGCATTGGTAGTAGGCACCATTCTGGGCATTGTGGTTTACATATTCTCTGCAAAAAGCAAAGTTGATAATGCAAAAAAAACGGCAGCAGATATTTTGGCACAGGCGAAGAAAAATGTGGAGAATCTGGAGCGGGAAGCATATGTAAAGGCAAAAGAAAAATTATATGCCGAGAGAAATCAATTCCAGAAGCAGATGAAACAAAAGGAATTCGAAGCATCGAAGACAGATGAGCGATTACGGAGAACGGAAAAGGATCTCCGTCGATTGGAGAATCAGATCCGGCAAAGAGAAGCATCCATTAGGAAAAATCAACGGAAGAATGAAGAAATAGAAAAAGTACTCCTTGAAAAACAGCATAAAATTGACTCGATAATTGAAAATCACATTAAGGAGTTGGAAAAAATATCTGGATTGCATCGGGAAGAGGCGACTGAAAAATTAAAGGAGAAGCTGATAGCCCAGGCAAAAGCGGAAGCAGCGCAAATGATAATTGATATCAAAAACAAGGCCCAGGAAAACTCACGCTGGGAAGCTGTTGATATTATGTCTCATGCTATTGAAAAAATGGCCACCGAATACACTATGGAGTCTACATTAACTTCCGTTGATCTTCCCAATGATAATTGGAAAGGTCTTGTTATCGGGCGCGAAGGAAGAAATATTAAGGCATTTGAAGCCGCAACCAGTGTAAAGGTGATTGTTGATGACACTCCTGAAACAGTGGTTATGTCCAGTTTTGATCCCATTAAAAGAGAGGTGGCAAGGATAGCCATGGAACGGCTGATAAAAAGCAAAAATATCAATCCCAAACAAATTGATACCGAGGTGGAAAAAGCGCAAAAGGTAGTTGATGATAGCATCAGAAATGCTGCAAATGAGACACTGAAAGAATTAAACATTAAGAATGTTCCTCAGGAATTGAAAGAACATTTGGGCCGCCTAAAATATCGAACCAGCTATGGGCAAAATATTCTTCATCACTCAAAAGAAGTGGCATGGCTGGCTGGTAATCTCGCTGCCGAATTTGGTTTGGATGTTTCACTCGCCCGTCGGGCGGGTTTATTTCATGATATTGGAAAGGCAGTAAGCTCAGATTCTGAAGGAAGCCATGTCAGTATCGGTGTAGAGATTACGAAAAAGTTTAATGAGCATCCTGTAGTGGTTAATGCGGTACTCGCTCATCATGAAGAGGCGGAGCCCATATCCCCGATATCGGTATTGGTAACCGCTGCTGATCGTATTAGCGGAGCTCGTCCGGGAGCCAGAAGGGAATCGCTTGAAGCGTATGCCCAGCGAATCACAAAATTGGAAGAGTTAGCAAACTCATTTGAAGGTGTTGCAAAAACCTATGCATTATCCGCAGGTAGAGAGATAAGGGTTATGGTAGTTCCCACAGAACTTTCCGATACGCAGGCGGATTTACTTGCATCTGATATCGCGCGAAAAATAAAAGAAACCATGGAGTATCCCGGTCAGATAAAGGTAACCGTAATAAGACATTTAGTTTCCCGAAGTTCTACTGAGACAGTGGCATCCGGCGATAATACAGAAAAAGTTACCCAGGTGGAAGCGGAATAATTAAGGAAATTTTAGATGATAAGGGATAAAATTCGATCTGCAGGAGTTGCGGGTAACTTTTATTCAGCCAATAAAATGATACTCGAAAGGGATTTGAGTCTCCTTCTGGAAAATTCTCCGATTTTAGAAATTCCTCATCCGATTCGTGGATTGATTGTTCCACATGCTGGATATATGTATTCCGGTGGTGTGGCAGCCCGGGCCTATTCTCAACTTATTTCTCAAAAATATGATTTAGCGGTGATTATTGCCCCATCCCATCATGAGTATTTTGAATATTTATCCGTGTATTCCGGATATGGATTTGAGTCTCCCCTCGGCCTGGTTTTGGTGGATCAAAATTCTGCAAATGAATTTGAATCCCTTCACCCGGATATTCAGTTATCGGAGAGAGGATACTCCTTAAGCGAACATAGTCTGGAAGTGCAACTCCCTTTATTGAAATGGGTGCTGGACGATATGAAAATATTACCAATTATGATGGCAAACCAGGGTCATGAAGCAAATCAGATTTTAACTGAAGCATTAACCGGATTTTTAAAAGACAAAAATTATTTGGTAATTGCCAGTAGTGACTTGTCACATTTTCATTCTGATCAAGTGGCGCGTTCTATGGATCAAGTTGCATTGAATCATATTAATAATTTTGAGCCCGATAGGCTTTTTGAGGATATTATTGGAAAAAGATGCGAAATGTGTGGTTATGGACCGGTAATCGTTACCATGAAAGTCAACAGCAATTTAAGCGCAAATCATGCGAAAGTCTTAATTCACCGTACTTCAGCCGATTTAACAGGCGATAAAACAAGCGTCGTTGGCTATTTATCCGCCATAATCTATTGAGAAATTCAATTCAACATCTTATTTGCTGGTTGTTCTTTAACCAGCACTGGTAGATTCTAAAAATTCCTTTTAATATTCATTACCCATCAATAGCAGCTTTAAGACCTTTGAACGATTCTCAAACATGTTTTTGAAACTCAATTTTTAATAAGGAAGTGACATCTTAGTTGACTTAACGTTGAAAATGAATTCAATCGAAGCCATTGCGGTGGATTAGAAAGTGTATAATCGGTTTCCGAATGAAAAAATCATTTAAGTGAGTGTGGGCTAATTCAAACTTGCAAATCTTAACCGGTATTTTTATCTTTTTGTTTATCGTCGATTGAGCCTTAGCATCGCTCTTTAAAATACTGCGATAAAGAACGAATTTTTTCCGCCCGGTTTTTATTATTTTAATCCCGGTTGATATTCAACATGAAAATGAATTTTTTGTAATGAAGGGAGATTATATGGATACACCTTCACCTCAACGTGGGGAATGGAGTTCAAAAGTCGGATTTATTTTAGCTGCTGCCGGTTCCGCTATTGGATTAGGAAATATTTGGCGGTTCCCGTATGTTGCGGGTGAAAATGGGGGAGGTGCCTTCTTATTATTATATATTTTTTTTGTAGTATTGATTGGACTACCGTATATGTTTGGTGAATTAGCCTTAGGGCGATCTGTCCAAAAAAATCCCGTTGGAGCAATTGAAGCCATAAAACCCGGTTCCGCCTGGAGATTTGTTGGATTATTAGGCGTACTGACAGGTGTGGGTATTCTATCTTTTTATGGTGTGATTGCAGGGTGGACATTCGGATACATTTTCAAAATCGCAATCGGAAAAACTACCGGTTTTGGGGAATTCATTTCCAATCCGTATTTGGTCATATTTTTATTTGGGGTATTCATGGTAATTACTACTTTGATTGTTCACGGCGGTGTTGAAGCTGGAATAGAGCGCTGGTCGAAGATTTTGATGCCTATGTTTTTTATTTTGTTGATCGGATTAATCGTTTACGCCAATACCCTGGAAGGGTCTGCAAAAGGATTGACTTTTTATTTGAAACCGGATTTTTCAAAAATTAACGGGAGTGTTGCGCTTGCCGCATTGGGTCAGGCTTTTTTTTCGCTGAGCCTTGGAATGGGTTTAATGATTACGTATGGTAGTTATGTTTCAAAAAAAGATAACCTAATTTCCTCTGGTATTTTTGTCGCACTGTTTGATACGATAATCGCTTTTTTTGGAGGACTGATTATTTTCCCGGCACTTTTTGCAATGAATCAAAATCCTGATGCTGGTCCGACTCTTGTTTTTGTAGTATTTCCTAAATTATTTACACAGATGCCCGGGGGGTTGCTTGTTGGGACCTTATTTTTTATTCTGCTTTCTGTGGCCGCTCTCACCTCAACCATTTCTCTGCTGGAAGTTCCTGTTGCTTACATGGTTGACGAAAAACATTCTCCCCGAAAAAAAATTGTCTGGGCCGTTGCAGGATTTACTTTTTTAATTGGTATTCCCTCTGCACTCTCTCAAGGGGCGTCGGATTTCTTCTCCAATTTTGGGCTATTTCCGGAACGGTTAAGCGGTGCTGATTTTCTAAGCCATATGAGTTTTGTTTTTGGGGATTTTTCGTTGGCTTTTGGCGCGCTATTGTTATCGATTTTTGTAGGTTGGGTCTGGGGCGTGGATAAAGCATCCGAAGAGATCGAACAGGGATCCCCCTCATTTGCGAATTCTAAAAAGTTTTGGGGTTTTATGATCAAATATTTTATACCGGCAACTATATTTATCATCCTCCTCAATCTTTTTGGATTATTTGGATAATAATTTCTTCTGGTTTATATCAGAAAATCTAAGCATACTGTTTAAATTGTGGGTTAAGTGTAAAAATTGTTAATTATGCTTTCCTTTAAAATCGTAATCCGCGGAGGTCTACATGAATATTATTTTATTTTTAATCATAGGTATCATTGCAGGGTGGCTGGCTGGTAAAATAATAAAAGGTGGCGGATTTGGCCTGGTGGGCAATTTAGCAGTTGGGGTAGTTGGGGCATTCATGGGTGGATATCTTTTTGAATTTTTGGGAATTGCTGCGGGAGGATTAATCGGATCTCTGATAACTGCAGTCGTGGGTGCACTAATATTATTATTTTTAGTTGGCCTGATAAAAAAATCTAAATAAAGTATGGTTTTGGAAATGTGTAATTGAGAAATTGTCCTTAAAAAAATAAAAGAGGCATAGTTGATATTATTTAGATAGTAGGTTTTCGATTAATAAATCTACTTAACCCACTTTTTTGTAATACCTTTCAAGCATTTTTAGATGAGTATTTTGAAATGAAGATTTGAGTGCTGTTTATTTGACAGTTACAGTCATGAATCTCCTCGGGGATTTTTCTACTTCCTTTTAGAAATTCAAGATTAGATAACATAACATTGTTCAAATTTCAACCATATTCCAGTTACGCAATTTAGTCTGGAGTGAGGCGGGATTCACCTTTTTAATTGGCATTCCCTCTGCGCCTTTTCAAGGGGCTTCGGATTTCTTCTCCAATTTTGGGGTGTTCCCGGAACGGTTAACCGGTGCTGATTTTTGAAGTCCTTTAAGTTCTGTATTCTGAAATTCTTCGCTGGCGTCTGGTGGTTTATTGTTCCTTATTTTTGTGGAATGGGTTTTGGTTGTGGATAAAATATAGGAAAACATCGGACAGAGTCCCCCATCACTCGCAAAATCTATCAAATTTTAGCGACTTATGATTAAATTTTTTATTCCTGCAGTTAATTTCAGTATTCTCTCAAATTTGTTTGGAATATTTAAATAATTAAACATGTTTATTTCCAGTTTTAATTTCTCAACTATTTATTTTCAATAATGAGGTAGAGTGACTCTTCCCTCTGGCCCGCATTGATTATCATTCGGTTTGATGCTGGATTAACACGGGACATTTGGACAGCAGCTACATCCTCCAAAAAGCTACTTTCGAAAAATTCTGAGTTGTATTCAATTATAAATCTCTTTTCGGTAATTCGGTATCTTCTGGATATCAAATATAGTATTTTACTGGCTCGGATTTGATAGTACCGGCTATATTATATAAAAGTAGTTTTATTTCATAAATTTAAATTGTGGAGTTAGCGAAATATTGGTAATCCGTCAAAAAGGAATTAAATTGAGTTTATTAACTTTGAAAATTGCCACGACGAACCGGTTCAACTTTCATTAATGTAAAAAATGAATTCCATAATACGATATATCAAATTTAATATTATTACCCCCCGCGTACTGAAATTCTCAATTGTTGGCGCCTCGGGTGTTTTAGTGAATATGGGGATGTTATTCTTTCTAACCGAGGTTCTAAATCTTTTCTATATGATATCAAGTATTCTTGCCATAGAAATTTCCATTGTTACTAATTTTGTTTTAAATGATTTGTGGACGTGGCATGATCGACAAAAGAAAAATCTTCTTGCACGAGTGCTTCAATATCATATTTCGGTAGGGATAACTGCAGTGGTTATTAACTGGCTATTATTAATTATTCTTACCGAATTTTTTGGACTTTATTATCTAATTTCAAATTTGATTGGAATTTCAGCGGGTACACTATCTAATTTCGTTATTAATGATTTATGGACATTCAAGGAAAAGAGAAATTGAGAAACTCTTTACCTGTGTGGCAAATAGTTTGTGGTTACAGCTTGTGTTTTCAAAGAAAATTTTGTAGTATCTTACGTTTGAATGGCAACATTAATTGAACTGATCCTGGATTTGGTGTCTGAATGTCAAAAAAATCCCCTGAAAAAAATCTATCGTTATATCTCAGGATCTTAGCATACCTAAAACCCTATATTGCGCAAATTACCATAGTAATTTTCTGCAATTTTGGATTTATCATTTTTAGTACATTATCCGTATGGATGGTTGCTCCGGTGGTTTCAGTTATGTTTCAGGTGAACTCATCTTCCAATGGAGAATCCGTACAGGAGTCCGCTGCTGTGCCAGCTACAGAGTCATCCGATGTTAGCATCCTGAATCTCAATTCCTGGTTAAAAGAAAATATCCAAAACCTGTTACCCCAGGGCGATCCCTTCTATACTCTCAAATGGTTATGCCTCTTCATTTTTATTGCCTTTGTCTTGAAAAACCTCTTTGCTTTTACGGAATTCTTTTATATGACCTATGTTGAGCAACGGGTGGTTAGAGATTTAAGAGAGGAACTCTATGAAAAAATCATCAACCAGTCGATGAGTTTTTTCCATCTCCATAAAACCGGTGACTTGATTTCAAACATCACGAATGATATCAATGCCGTCAATGTTGCCGTGAATCGAAGCTTTACAAAGATCATCCGCGACCCAATCCTGATACTTTTATATTTGACGATTCTTTTCAGCATTAGCTGGAAATTGACCTTAATCTCTTTTTTTGTGGTGCCGGTAACAGGCATTTTAATCAGAAAGATTGGAAGTAGTCTGCGGCGAAGAAGTAACCGCGTTCAAGAGCGTATTGCAGACATAACATCTATTTTACAGGAAACGATCTCGGGAATTAAGGTTGTCAAGGCCTTTGCCATGGAAGCGTATGAAAATAGAAAATTCCAGAAAAATACCCGGGATCACTTTCGTGCGGTTGTAAAACAGATCCGCATGCACCGGTTATCAAGTCCCCTATCGGAATCTCTGGGTGTTGGAATTATGGCTGGCGTTATTTTATACGGAGGAATCCTGGTATTTCAGCAGCAATCGTTAAGTTCCGAAGATTTTATGCGATTTTTGATTATCCTTTTCGCAATCCTTGATCCTTTAAAAAGTCTTGCTGAAGTAAACAATAACGTCCAAATTGCACTTGCCTCCGGAAAACGCATATTTAATCTTCTTGATGAACCGATTGGAATCGAGCAAAAGCCAGGTGCTATCCCAAAAAACACTTTCGATAGCCTGATAACTTTCGAAGACGTTTCTTTTCGCTATAGACAGAAATCCGGTCTAGTTTTAAAAAACATAGACCTGGAGGTTTTTAAGCACCAGAAGGTTGCACTGGTGGGAAGCAGTGGTGCAGGAAAAACCACCCTTGTTAATCTACTGCCGCGCTTTTATGATGTCACCTCGGGAGCTGTAAAAATTGATGGAGTGGATGTTCGGGATCTGACACTTGCAAGTTTAAGGGGCTTGATGGGAATCGTTACCCAGGAAGTGATATTATTTAATGATACGGTTGCAAACAACATTGCCTACGGCTTAACCAAATATTCTCATGCCGAAATAGAGAGAGCTGCCCGGTTGGCAAATGCATACGAATTTGTTTCTGCCATGCCCGAAAGTTTCGATACCATAATTGGAGAACGGGGCATGTTGCTATCTGGTGGACAGCGCCAACGTGTATCAATCGCGCGGGCGATTCTCAAAAATCCACCAATCTTGATTTTTGATGAAGCAACCTCTTCACTTGATTCAGAATCCGAAGCGTTAATCCAAGAGGCAATTGAAAATCTGATGAAAGAGCGAACTGTTTTTGTGATCGCCCATCGCTTGTCATCAATTGTTAATTCCGATAAGATTGTTGTTGTGGAAAATGGTCAAATCATAGATCAAGGATTGAATCATGATTTACTGGATCGTTCAGAAAGATACCGTCAACTTTATGAACTGCAGTTCAATACCGAAGCAAACTCTCAATAACTTATCCTGTAACCGAACAATTTCGCCAAACTGACCTGTGGGTTTACTCAAGCAACTTGAAATAGGCTTAAAAAATTCTACTGCTAGAATTATTCGCTCATGGGCAGAACAGCCACCTCGAACTCCAAAGTCTCCCTATTCAAAGATCCTTTTTATCAGATGTGGGGGTATTGGTGACATGATTCTTTCAATACCGGTTTTTCGCACCACTCGCCAAAGATATCCTCTAGCCCAGATTGATGTTCTCTGCGATGCTAAAAATGCCAGCCCGCTAGCCGGTGCCAATATTGTAGATGACATCCGTTTTTATAATAAGAATCTGTTTCGAATTCTTCAGTTAATTGGGAATTTAAGAAAACGGAGATATGAATACATTGTTAACCTTATCGTCTATCCCTCCTTTACGTTTGGGATTCTTGCCCGTCTCATTGGTCCAAAGGCTATACGTGCGGCAGGTGATCAGGAACAATTTAGCTATTTCTATAACCACTTGATAAATTTGCCTCCAAAATCTGAAATACATATGATAAAACGGTTATTTTTACTTTCAGCAGATATTACCGGTCCTGAGGTCTCCAACTTAAATTCGCCTTGGGTAAAGTTTGACAAGGAAATTTCTGAAAAAGGAATTCAGGTTTTTAGGAATACCTGTTCTATACTTAAAGTAAATAACGGTCAGCCAAAAATCATTGCTGTAAATCTTTTTGCCGGTTTACGTCGCAGGGAGTGGCCGATAATAAAATATGAACAATTTCTAAAAACTCAGCTAAGTTTGGTTGATAATAAAATTGATGGCTGGGTGATTATCAACAATCCGGTTCATGCACTACAGGCGGAAGATCTCAAAGATAGATTAAATTCATCTAAGATCATTTTATTGCCTGTCATACTAGACTTTAGGATATTAATGGAATTAATGCGGCATATTTACATACTAATTACACCGGATACTTCTCTTGCTCATGCAGCGTCGGCGATGGGAACACCGGTATTAGATTTGATGATCGGAGAGAATACCAAGACCTGGGCACCCCTTGGGGTTCCGCATCAAATTGTCGCCTCAAAGGATCCGTTCGATATTAAGGAATTGCCGGTTGAGGATGTCCAAATTGGATTTCGGAAGTTGCTTGCGACCTTGCTATCTGAAAATTGATAAAACCTATTTAAATATTTCATCTGATGACATATATTTAATTCTGACAATTTGAGTTTGGCCTTGAGGAATTAATTAGTGTCCATCATTAAATAGTTTAATTCTTATAAAATTAATGGAGAATTACGGATGAGTCGGACTATTCGTGTTCTTGTTGCAAAACCCGGATTGGATGGTCATGATCGTGGTGCAAAGGTGGTAGCTTCGGCACTGAGGGATGCTGGAATGGAAGTCATCTACACCGGTCTTCGCCAGACACCGGAAATGATTGTTGAAACCGCGTTGCAGGAAGATGTGGATGTGGTTGCCCTTAGTATTCTTTCGGGGGCACATATGACCATCTTTCCTCGTGTGCAGACTCTCCTTAAGGAAAATGACATGGATGATGTATTGCTCACCGGTGGTGGTATCATTCCGGATGAGGACCGGGAAAAACTTGAATCGATGGGTATCGGAAAGCTTTTTGGACCGGGTACTAATCTTCAGGAAATAATAGGATATATCAAGAAATGGCATAAGGAGAATAGGGTAGAAGTTTAGTGGAAAGTTGAATTCCAGAAGTATGACCTGCCTCACAAATATGAAAAAGAAGTAGATTAACCATGAAGATAGAAGAACCTTCGTTTTATCATACAAAAATAACCGATTGGCCTGAAGGTGAGCGTCCCAGGGAAAAATTAATGCAATTAGGAGCCGAGAAATTAAGTGATTCGGAATTGCTGGCCATACTTATTCGTACCGGTGGCAAAAGCCGCACTGCTCTGGATTTGGCAAAAACTATCATTACCCGCTATGGAGACTTCCAACGGCTGTCTACAATGAATTATCAGGAATTATTACAAACCAAAGGAATTGGGCCGGCAAAAGCGGTTACCTTAAGTGCTTCCTTCGAAATCGCCCGGCGCACGGCAAGCCTTCCTATCCAGCAAAAATTAAAGATCAACGAGCCAGAGGTGGTGTTTAAGAAATTTGAACCTCAAATGGGACACCTAAAAAAAGAGGTATTTATGGTTCTTATTCTCAACAGTGCCAATGTTCTCCTGAGAGACGTTAGGATTTCGGAAGGCATCTTAAATTCCTCGCTGGTTCATCCCCGGGAGGTTTTTCAACCGGCAATTCTGGAATCTGCTGCCAGTATTATTTTGCTTCACAATCATCCTTCAGGAGAAGTAACACCTTCTCAGGAGGATAAGAATATCACTTATCGTCTGGTTGAGGCGGGGAAATTGATGGACATCCCTGTGTTGGACCACATTATTATCGGGCAGAAAAAATATTTCAGCTTTAAAGAGGAGGGTTTAATCGCGGATTAAAATCCATCTCTTGACCAAAAATTACAGGTTTTCGGGTTTTTAATGCTATTTGAGATTTTTCGCAGGATCCTCACGTTTGGCGGTGATTATGTTGAAGCCATAACTCGAATTAATTTATTGAATATCTTTATTTAGATACATGTCTCATCGGAAGAGCCTTTTGATCGTACCGGAATTTGAATACCAAAACTAACATGAGAAGAAATAAATGAGCAAAAACCAGAAGGAACAATGGACTTCGATGGAAGAAAAAATTATTTACCTCAGGAAGCTTCAGGAGGAAGCATTAAAAGGTGGGGGAGAAGCGCGAATCAAAAAAATGCATGATCAGGGCAAACTGGTTGCCCGCGAGCGCATTAAGGTATTGTTGGACGAAGGCAGTTTTGAGGAAATTGATATGTTGGTCCGGCACCAGTCTCATGATTTTGGATTGAATAAACAACGCTTTTTGGGCGACAGTGTGGTTACCGGATTCGGTATGATTGAAGGGCGTAAGGTTGCCGTCTTCAGCCAGGATTTTACTGTTTTCGGTGGTAGCCTTTCGGGTGTTCATGCAGAAAAGATCTGCAAAATTATGGATCATGCAATGAAGATAGGTATTCCGGTGATCGGATTGAATGATTCTGGTGGAGCACGAATTCAGGAGGGGGTTGTGAGTTTGGGTGGGTATGCTGAAATTTTTCTGCGAAATACATTAGCCAGTGGCGTCATACCGCAAATCTCAGCTGTGATGGGACCGTGTGCTGGCGGGGCAGTCTACTCACCAGCCATTACCGATTTTATCTTTATGGTTCATGAAAAAAGTTATATGTTTGTTACCGGTCCTAATGTAGTAAAAACGGTGACGCATGAAGAAGTCACTTTCGAAGAATTGGGAGGCGCCACGGCTCATGCTACCAAAAGCGGGGTTTGTCATTTTGTGGCCAAAAACGATGTGGATTGCCTGGTTAAAATCAGAAAATTGGTGAGCTATATTCCATTGAATAATGTTGATGATCCGCCTTATCTTCAGCCAAGGGATAAACCGGATCGTCGGGAAGAAAACCTGTTAAACATTATACCTTCCAATCCCGGCAAGCCATACGATGTAAAGGAGGTAATCCGGCTGGTGGTGGATGACAAAGAGTTTTTTGAGGTTCACGAAAATTATGCTCAGAATATGGTAATCGGATTTGCCCGGATGAATGGATATTCGGTGGGTATAGTCGCAAACCAACCGATGTATCTGGCGGGGGTGTTGGATATTACCTCCTCGCTGAAAGCTGCACGGTTTGTCCGTTTTCTGGATGCCTTTAACATTCCCATTATTACTTTTGTAGATGTGCCGGGATTTTTACCAGGCACTGATCAGGAGTGGGGTGGGATTATTAAACATGGTGCAAAATTACTCTATGCTTACTGTGAGGCTACGGTTCCAAAGATTACCGTAATTTTACGAAAAGCCTATGGCGGCGCATACGATGTTATGAGTTCCAAACACATTCGCGGGGATTTTAACTTTGCCTGGCCATCGGCAGAGATTGCAGTAATGGGACCGAAGGGAGCAGCAGAAATTATCTTCAAAAAAGAAATTGCACAGGCAAAGGATCCGGAAGAAGCCCTTGCTGAAAAAGAAGCGGAATACCGTGAGAAATTTGCCAACCCGTATCTGGCAGCAGAAAGAGGGTATATTGACGAAGTAATCATGCCACAAAATACTCGACCAAGAATCATCCGGGCACTGGAAATCATGGAAACAAAGGTGGATAAAAATCCTCCCAAAAAACATGGAAATATTCCCATTTGATTGAAAATCAATGCTGAGATTGTCAGATCAGTTGAAAATATGGCAAAATAAATTTTGCACTTATACTATAAAGTGTTGTCTTCAGCTGAATCTTCCATATTTAAAAGGAGTTTACGCAGAGCCCACCTGTCGAGCATGAGTTATAATAGCTTTAGAATGCAATTCTTTAGGAAGTTTGAATTCTATTTACAAACCTATTAGTGGATAGATAATTACCTCTTTTGGGATGAGTTATATATCTGTTTACTAGAGATGTTATTTCAAGCATTGACCGTAATCACTGATCCAACCAGCAAAAAACAAAAATCATTTGATGAAATCTTATCACTTTTTATATTACTAATGGTAATCATTACCATTAGAGGAAAAAATGAACCGAAACGATATACCAAAGTGGGTGGAAAGATTTCGCCAAAGGGGATTGAGGTTTACACAACCGCGTAAGATAATTCTGGATGTATTGGATGGGACAACTGATCATCTCTCCGCAGAGGATATTTTTATGAAGGTGCATCTGACTTACCCGAATATCGGATTAACGACTGTATATCGTAACCTTGAGGTGCTCGAAGAAATGGGGATTATTGGAAAATTTCATTTTGGGGATGGCCGACATCGATATGAATTAGTTCAGAGCCCTAAGAAACCCGGTCACCATCATCACCTGATCTGTACCGGGTGCAAACAGATCATCGATTATGACGATTTCGTGGATGAAGAAGTAGAATTTCTTGAGAAAGTGGAACTGGCCTTGTCATTAAGGAATGACTTTCAAATTACTGGGCATATGATCCAATTTTATGGAATTTGCAGAACATGCAGAAATTCTTGACAATATTATTCTAATTCAAATGAAAATGTAGTTTTAACAGTAATACCTAGCCTTATGAAACGGCATCCTTCCAAAATTGATCCGGTATTTAACGATCCAGGCTTTGCGAATCAATATGTGAAAAAGCATATAAGGATGGCACGGGGATTTGGAAAAGAATATGCTGAGAAACTCAATGTCAGTGGATTTCAAGCGGGACGAATTTTGGACTCTGGATGTGGATTTGGGGGAACACTCATATATCTGGCAGAACGTTTTCCTGAAGCTGAATTGTTTGGTGTTGATCTATCGGAACCATTGCTGGAAATAGCGAGAAATGATGCCTCCAGCAGAAACGTGGCGGACAGGCTAAAATTTGAGAAAGCAGATGTCCACAATTTACCTTATGTCGATGATTACTTTGATGTCGTTTTGAATATCAATATGCTCCATCTGGTTACCGATCCTGAAAAAATGCTGAACGAATTGGAAAGGGTACTCAGGAAGCATGGGGATTTAATTATTGCAGATATTCGGCGAAGCTGGATAGGATTGTTTGAAAGAGAGTTTAAATCAGCATTAAGTTCTAAGGAAGCCAGGCGCTTGATATCGGAAAGTTGTATAAGAGATGGAATTATAATCTCCAGTATGTTGTGGTGGCGCTTCGAATCAAGGAGTTTTTCTTAAGCCATTAATCAGTTCTAAACATGGGATGTGGTTTGAAATTAATTGTGTTGATGTTCGCAAAAGTGTCTTAGGTGGATGATAGGAATGTTGTTCATAGGAAGGCTCACAGTAAATTAAATTAGTGAAATATTTTAGGATAGGATGTCTTATAAGGATAAATTTCAAGGTGCAATACTGCCTATTGCAGTATTTTATTCTTTCTGTGATGCTGCAAAACATGCGCGACAAACAGGTTTTGAAGGTTTTGTATTTTAAGCAATCATTCATACCCGCATTATAGGAAATAAGATCAGTTTAACTTATGGATGAATGCCAAGGTGGGGATCGTTTGTAATGAGTTGGGTAGAGCAAAACAAAAAAAAGGAGTTCTTACTAATGAGAAAAAGAGAATTATTGCTGCATAAATCCACAAAAGCTATTCATTCAGGCGGTTTGAAAAAATCAGTGTTTGGAGAGGTGTCCGTGCCCATTTTCCAGTCATCAACATTTTCTTTTTCTGATGCAGATGATGGAGCGTCCCGATTCGCTGGGGAACAGGAAGGGTACATTTACACTCGAATGGGAAATCCGACTACGCGCTCATTAGAAGATTGCATTGCCACTTTGGAAAACGGTTATGCCGGTATGGCGACCTCCAGCGGAATGGCAGCGGCAACTACTGTTTTTCTGGCATTGCTTGATAGAAACGCGCACATCATTAGTACCGCGTCCGTTTATGGCCCAACAAGGATGGTTCTGGAACGAGAGTTTTCCAGGTACGGGGTAAGGTCAACATTTGTGGACACGTCCAATCTTGCTAACATCGAGGCAGCGTTGAAAGCACCGGAAACCCGTATGATTTTTATAGAGACTCCTGCAAATCCGACTATCAGCATTACGGATATTTTCGCAACTGCGGAAATCGCTCGGAAACATGATTTGCTCCTTGTGGTGGATAACACCTTCGCAAGTCCCTATCTTCAGCGTCCTATAGAGCATGGAGCGGATATTACTGTTCACAGCCTGACCAAATTTCTCAACGGACATAGCGATGTGGTCGGTGGAATGATCGTCACCAAAAACGAAACCTTGTTCAACAAAATTAAACCGGTGCTTAACTTATTTGGTGCCACCATGGATCCTCACCAGGCATGGCTTGTGCTGCGAGGAGTGCGCACACTACCATTAAGGGTGGAAAAAGCCCAGGAAAACGCTATAAAATTGTCCCAATACTTGTTGCAGCATTCAGAAGTAGCATGGGTCAACTATCCGGGGCTGACTGAACATCCTCAACACAAGGTTGCCAAAAGGCAGATGGACGGTTTCGGGGCGATGATTTCTTTTGGAGTAAAGAACGGTTTTGAGGGCGGCAAAGTTCTAATGAACAATGTACAGCTCTTCACTCTGGCTGTTTCACTCGGCGGTGTTGAATCGCTCATTGAACATCCCGCTTCGATGACGCATGCATCAGTTCCAAAGGAGGAACGAGAGGAGGCTGGCATTTTAGATGAATTGGTTAGAATATCTGTTGGTTGTGAGGATTTCAATGATCTTCGTGATGATCTGGATCAAGCTTTGAACAAAATCCCGTAAACATATGCAGAAAAAGAAGAATAATAGCAATTAAGAACGCTCAGGTAATTGTATGAATTGATACATAAATTGGGAGCATAAAAATGAAAATAGCAGTGGCGACAGAAGATGGTAAGTCGATTTTTCCCCATTTCGGACGTAGCCCTTATTTTATCATCTTTGAAGTTGAACAGGGCAGGATCATTACAGAAGCGATGAGACAAAACACCTTCACAGGTCACTTTCGAGGGAAACATGAGCATCATCAACATGGAGAACATAATCATGGTGCCGGTGATCCACACCTTCACCAATCGGTTGCGGAGGGTCTAAAAGACTGTCAGGTGGTTATCAGCCAGGGAATGGGTCGAAAAGCCTGGACGGACTTGCGTGCGCTGGGAATTGAAATGATTGTTACAAATGAAGTTGAAGTTAAGAAGGCGGTGCGGATGTATCTTGCCGGTGAATTGGTGGACCAGATTGACAAGCTGCACTAATAAGAATAATAAGTTCTCTGAGACGGTATTCAAAAGATTTTGACTGGCACATAAGTTTGAGTATTGTTCTTCGTTTCTGTCGAATAAGAAGGAAGCAGAATGAAAATCCAAACTTATTTCTAAGAAAATCTGTAATGAAATAGAGCAAAGCAAATCCTTCTTCTTGTCTTCCTACGGAAAATATTGAATGGCCCGATTAGTGTTATTTGACTTCCCCAAAAATCAGAATATCCACAGGCAAATATTTCGTGTGGTGAGACGAAGATTCTGTACTTACCCCTGTAGCTTCACGTCACAAGAAAATCGAGGGACTATACCGGATATAAATCTTTATCAAATTTCAGTTTTTGAACAAGCAGCGGAAGTTTACCACGAGATGTTCGATCCATTCTCTCAACAAATTTTATTCTCACTTTTATCATATCTCCGAACTTTTCCTTTAAATCCCTCTTAATGAGGTCTAAATCTTCTTCAGAAAATGAGTCTTTTCTCAAAATCTTAAGCGTAACAGTTCCCACTTCTTCCTGAACAAATTGGAATTGTTCAATATTTTTAGTTGCATTAGGAATATCAACTATTGTTACAGAAATCAAACTTTCACTCTTGGTCACTACAAAATTCCTATCACGACCTCCCGATAATCTCATTAATGGCAATGTTCTACCACAGGCACATTTTTCATTCACTAACATTCCTAAATCGCCAGTTTTGTATCTCAAAAGGGGCATGGCATAATTGTCCAACGGAGTGCTGATTAATTCACCCTCCTCTCCAATTACATTTTTACCCTCTCTTAGTACTTCTACAATACAGAATTCTGAGAAAATATGATAATCAGTATGAAATTCGCATTCTGAAGCAGCAATTGCTCTCTCTTCCATTCCATACCAGTCATATATTTTGCACCCAAAATATTGTTCTATAAGTATTCTTTGCCAGGGATAGACTATTTCCGATTGAGTGAATATTGCTCTCGGTTTTATGGGTGGTGGTACAATTTGTTCTCTGAGATACTTCACCATCATTTCTATTGCGGAAGGAAAACCATGCAAGAATTCAGGATTATGTTTTTGAAGTGCTTCTGCATACTGATGGATATTTTTCCTGGTCATGTCATAGGTTGATAAAATAAGAAGCCGCCTCATGCGATCGTAATAAAACAAGCGCCTTTGACCACTCGTTTTAGCAGGAATTCTCCAATTATACAATGTTGCACACCTATTATTAGGTTCATACCCGCCCCATCTAAAATGGCGCCATCTGAACGGACTCCCGTACAAATATTGCTTCTGTCTTCTCTCAAGATAGAAATGAACCGGTCTGCCTGAAGTGCCACTTGTTGACTTACAAATTAATTCACTATTTTTTATGTTTGTTGCGATTAATTTTTTAAAATTGTTTCTTAAATCGTCTTTTGATAAAGGTGGAATTATTTCAAGGTTATTGATTGTTTTAATATCGGTCGGTAAAATTCCATATTTTTTGAACATGCTGTGATAATAAGGAACATTTTTGTAAGCATGATTTATCAATTTTCTCAAACACCGGTTCTGATAATCTGCTAATTTTTCTATGGACCATCTCTCACTGATTTCCAATTGTTTTGACATATTTAAAAAATCTGTCCCATATCTGATCTGAAGAGGTAAGAAAGAATAGAACCATCTTGCGGTTTGCTTTGATAAGTAAAGAGTTTCTCTGTACAGATTATTGTCAATTTTCATAAGTGGATGCAAATATCTATAAGATTAAATAGCTGACATATGAACACATTTCATCAAAGCTAAAGTGCTGAGTTCAGCTGAATCACGTTCTTTTCTTTTAAGTGACACCTGCCCCGTTATTTGTAACAGACTTTTTAAGCAAAAAAAGTATTATATTCTCAAAAATATCAAATCCCGGAATAGGATCCCTAGGACGTTTACTCCTGTACCTAAGACTAAAACCGTGATCTGATTCGACAATTTGAAATCCCTTTATAGAACCTATTGTTAAAATCCATTTTATGTTTCATGGAAAGACCGACATAAATTATTACTAGGTACTTGTAAGCTATCATGAACAAAACTGTTATTCTGTATAATAACTGTGTCATCAACTATTAATTCAGGATGTTTGATAATCCCGTCGGTATGAAAGGGGTATTTGCCAACTCCGATGACAATATGACCAAAAGCTCGTTCGGCTTCAACTATATTCCCGCTCAAGCGGGCACCAGGATTATATCCGACACAAAAATGCTCAATGCATTTTTCCTTACCATCTAACCATTTGCTCAAAATCTTTGATTTTGGATTGTCACCATCAATACTTACGACCTGGCCTTTGCCTATTTTTAGCACAATTGGATTTTCAATTAGTCCGATTTCATTTGGAGGCCATAAGTAGCCATCTATTATTGCTGTACCTTCAATTGTGTTTGGAACTCCTAGAAAAGCAACTTGCCCTCCCATAAATGTTGTACTTGCGTGTTCCTTTAATATACCTGACGGTGACCAAACTTTGGATCTACCTACTAGTTTAATCTTAGAGAAGATTTTCGCTGCAAAAGAGGTCGAATTCATTTTGCACGCAAGATTGGTTCCCGATTTAGAACGGATTTGTACCCGTCTGGCCTTTTCAAGGATATTCTTTAGTGAAAGTCCAAATTCATAAAGTTTTTTTTGATCTACTTCGCCAATGCAACGGATGAAAGAAGCTGCATCAATCGCTCCCAAAGAATAAACTTTGCAACCCTTTTCCACTGCTTTCTTCCACACAATAGTTGGATAAAAATACTGTGCAGATAGTTCGCAAATTGCATCGTAATTTCTGTTTTCAATTTCTTCTGTAAGTGCTTTTATCCTATCAGTTAGTTTGGAGAAGTCATGCAATTGAATAAGTTCAGCCTGAACCGCAATCTCTTTTGCACAATTCTGAAGGGCATGGGCTGTAACTTCATCGCTGGCTTCATCCCTATAAATAAGCAAACTTTGACCTTGCTCTAAATACAATATATCTTGTAGAAAAACTAAAGATGCTTTTTCCAAATCTTTAAGATTAATATCCATATTGATCTGACTCCAAACTATTCAAACACTCAGAAACCTCAAAAACTCTTCAAAATCAACTATGGGAAACAGTATGAACTTTTTTATAATTATCATCAATTGAAAAAATATTCAATTCAGAAAGACCTCCTTGATAATATTTTGATTGAAGTTGATTAAATGTTTCATCGGAGCATTGTTGATCCTCTGCGACGAATACTGCACCATAAGGTTTGTTTCGGGAAATGTGAACAAATGGGTTGTTTATAAAAAAACCTTTTGCACCATTTGATATTTTAAGCGGCTTTATTATAAAGCCTTTTCTGTCCCAAGCTATTACCTGGCTGTTCCATTTCTTTTTAAGTTGCAGAATGCCATCGGACAGAAAACTTCTTGAAAGCCCTATATGCATTTGATTATAACCTTGCTCTGCTAAATATTGTGATGAAAAGTAGTAAGTTGCTGCAATTGCTCTGTCCTTCCAATATATCGGATTCGCATCCCTTATACCATTTGACCAAAGTCTTGGCATCCCTCCGCTAATCATAATCACGACTCCGGCGATAGTTGCTCCGTCCTTTGTAACAAGCAAAAGCTTACAGTGCCCTTCTTTAACCTTTTGCATCATCTTGTCAAATTCCATTACAATTGTCCTTTCCTGGTGGCGTGATTTTACAGAAGGAAGATACATATTGTAATAGAAATCATTGAGTTGCTCAGGTTCCTTTGATATAATATAATCCAATCTATTTTTTCTGATTCTTCTTAAATCTTCTTTAGAGGAGCGATTGTTCACAACAAGAGGTATTTTTGCAGAGCTCTTTAGCCAAATTGGGATATAGAAGTCATTTTTGTTTTCGTACAAATATCTGTGTAAAACATCACCCTCAATAATAGCTAAAGAACAATTATTTTTATTTTTCCTAATCAAATAATACAAGTGCCAGAAGTACTTTTTGCCGATATATGATTCTTTGCAACTATTGTTGAATGCTATCTTTGATATGTAATTCTTTTGTGTCTCCTCTGCAGAAACAAGGATTTTTAGAGGTTGGTTTGTTGATTCCTCGAAACCATCCAGAATCCATATTTCAGCGCGGAGTATATCAACTAAAACATTGAAGAGATGACTTAACTTTGATACACCTGATTTCATCGTCCTGACTCAAACTAAGAAGGATAATTTTTCAAATCTTCTTTAATCTATATCGTAACAATTCATTTTATTTGAGCAATGTTAGATAATATACCTATATGGTTGGGTTCAGGTATTATTTCATGTCACATATTTCTTTGTCAGGAATTAACTTGTGGAATCGCCTTTTAGGGATTTTAGAGCAGGATTCAATTAACTCAGATACGGACTTTTCAACCGTTGCCTGTAGTTCAGCTTTTATGTGTTTTATCTCCCAACCCATTTTACTGATAAGTAAGACCAACTTTATTTCAAGATTTCCTATCGATATTCGGCCAATCTGCCTTCAGCCATATCGAATACAAATTATAATCGGTATATTTTTTGCCGTTTTTACGTAAATGTTAAAATGGTAACGAGTATGTTTTGACGATGGATGTTGATTTTGAAGAGATTGTTAAGACCGAGCCAGGTCAATTTTGTCTCCCGTAGGATAAGAAAAAAGATGAAAATCATAATCCAGATAACTTGATCGTTATTTCTAAAATTCTATGCGAATATCTCCTTCATGAGCATGACAGTCTGTGCTTATGAAAGAATCTTTATCTCAATTCATCTAGCCGGGGGGATAAAAAAGAATATTTTCCATTTTTCCATCCTTTAACACAAACTTGATAATTCTTTTTAACATCCTGGAGATCCAAAAAAATCAAGGTTTGTTGAAATTACCATAGAGTTAACTGAAATGAATAGAAGGCAATTGCCGTCAAGTTTTCCAGCCGCCTGAGAATATGAAAACCCGTGAGCCAAAAAAACCACAGAATATTATAAGACAATTTAAAAAAGGAAATTTGAAGAGAAAGGGTGAGACCAGTTTCTCCAATTTGTAGCGGGTTGCATTTTTACACTTGAAAATAAATCATTCATGAAAATATCCTGCTTGGAGAACCTCTTTCGTCGAATCATTCTGAACGAAGGCTATTATTGATATTTTTGAATTCGGGTGGAAATTGACTTGTGAGAGATTATAATTAAAGGTATATGTCCTACTTTCCCCGATCTTTAAAACTTTCAGCATCGTTCCACGGGGATCCGGTACCATATCTAATAGAGATCCCTCATAATGGATCTGACCATTGGAGCCGGGTGGTGTCCCCCAATTAAATGCTTGTTCCACAACTGCAATGCGGAGAAATGTATTACCAGCTGGCGGAGAAGCATTTAGTAAAACTGTGACCTCAACACTTGCAGTTGATATATCTCCGTCTACATTTAATTTATACGGTGAAGGAAGATTTAATCGATTTCTTATATTATTCTCTATGTTATCCCTGATTTCGTTTGAACCGAGCATTGGATTTCCACCGTCTACAAAGGCATGGGGTACCCCTCGGATTTCATAGTAGTCGTTTCTTCCGCGATTTTCGGTATTGTTTTTATAGTAGGGGTCAGACGTCCATGCTCCATAACGAATGGCTAGAACCCGATCAATCCCTTGTATGGGGTCGGAACGATATGTATGAACAATATTTTCGATAGCCAAACTGGCATCCGGACAGAATCCTCAGTCCGAGGCAGAAAATTCTTCAACTAGTACAATTCGTGAAGATTTGGAACTTTTCAAACTGGAGAAATCTTTTTCACAAAATATAAATAAAGTGGCGGATGAAATTAAAAAAATAAAGTACCGTACCGGAGATGTTTTCATGTCTGAAATTTTTGCTTGATGCTTTTTATAAAATATAACAAAAACTGATTTCTTAAGCCATTACTTGAAAATTATGATTATTAAAGATTAAATCTTGATTAAACTGGGTTGAAGAATTCTTAATTAAAAGGCACTTCTTATCTCTGTAAATTATATATATGACTATCTCAATTCTAATTTTTAAATAAAATTTTTGCCTTTTCAATCTTGGTAAGAATCTGGGCTTTTTATCAAAGCACCTAATATCTTGACATTATTTCCCACAAGTATTATAATGGAATAAAAAGCCTTAAAGTCATGTTAAAAAAAATATCTATCATTCAACTCTTTTGCCTCTCCTTCCTGTTTGCAGAGAACCAGGTGAATATCATTACCGTTGATGGCGTCATAAACCCTGTGGCACAGGAGTATATCCGAAACGCAATTAAACAAGTCGAGGAAGACCAAGCCCAGTGCATAGTTATCGAAATGGATACTCCCGGCGGATTGATGAAATCCATGCGCATGATTGTGAAAGATATCATGGGATCGGAGGTTCCGGTTGTTGTTTATGTAGCACCATCCGGAGCACACGCCGGTTCCGCAGGAGTTTACATTACTTACGCTTCTCATATTGCTGCCATGGCGCCAGGCACCAATATTGGAGCAGCCAGTCCGGTAAATATGGGTGCCGGAGGTGCCGATTCGTCTAATGCCACCATGATGAAAAAAGCCATGAACGATGCCGCGGCAATGATCCGCAGCTTGGCAGAAAAAAGGGGTCGCAATGCTGAGTGGGCAGAAGAAGCGGTACGCGAAGCGGTTTCCATTACCGAAGTTGAAGCTCTGGAAAAAGGGGTGATTGAATATATCGCGCCCTCTCTCGACAGTCTTCTAAGTATGATAGACGGAAAAGAGATTGAAACAGTTTCTGCCAAAGTTGTACTAAACACAAAAGAAGCTCGGAAAAAGTATATTGCCATGTCCTGGCGTCATCAGGTACTGGATGTTATCAGCGATCCAAACATTGCTTATATTCTACTTCTTATTGGCATCTATGGCATCTTTTTTGAACTCTACAATCCCGGCTCAATTTTTCCGGGTGTAATTGGTGCCATTTGTCTGATATTAGGATTTTATGCACTACAGACGCTTCCGATCAATTATGCTGGATTGCTTTTAATAATATTGGCAATTATTCTATTTATCCTTGAAATAAAGATACCAAGTTATGGCGTGCTCTCCATCGGAGGCGTTATTTCAATGATAATTGGCTCAATAATGTTGTTTGATTCTCCGATGCCCTTTCTGCGTGTTTCCTGGAAAGTAATTGTTATTGCCACTATTTTGACCGCTTTATTCTTTATTTTTGCCGTCGGCATGGGAATTCGGGCCCAGCGTCGAAAACCGACCACAGGCCGGGAAGGTCTGAAAGGTGAAATTGGAGAGGCGGTTGAAAATTTCAAAAACGGTAAGGGTCAAGCATCCATTCTTGGTGAAATCTGGCAGGCGGAGAGTGAAGACAAAATAAAAGCTGGTGATGAAGTAGAGGTATTAAAAACTGAAGGACTTAAGGTGAAGGTTAAAAAGAAAAAACGATAAGATAAGACTTAAGGGAAACGTAAAAAGCTATGAAGTAAAATTAAATGAATGAAAGTATAAATTTGAAAAATTTAATGGACAAGGTTAATGATAGAATTTCTATTGGATCTCCAAATAAAAAGTTGACTTATTCAACACCCATTGTGAATTAAAAATAACAAGTAACTTAATATACTATACTTAAAATAAACATAAATAATTGGAGGAGAAATGCCATTTATAGCAACCGCTCTTGCATTTCTGATTATTTTAATTGCCAGTGCCATACGGGTTTTAAGGGAGTACGAACGCGGAGTGATTTTTAGATTGGGCCGTCTTATTGGCGCGAAGGGTCCTGGATTAATTATTTTAATCCCGGTTATTGATCGCATGGTGAAGGTTAGTTTGCGGACGGTGGTAATGGATGTGCCACCTCAGGATGTTATCACACGAGATAATGTTTCCATTCAGGTAAACGCGGTCATTTATTTCCGAGTTATCGATCCGGAAAAAGCAATTGTCCAGGTGGAAAATTTTCTCTTTGCTACTTCTCAATTATCCCAGACTACTTTACGAAGTATTGTGGGCCAAATCGAGCTGGATGAGTTGCTAGCACAGAGGGAAAAAATTAATAAAGATCTTCAGGAAATTATTGATAAACATTCTGATCCCTGGGGCATTAAAGTGTCACTGGTGGAGGTAAAACATATCGATCTTCCCATTGAAATGAAACGGGCTATGGCAAAACAGGCTGAAGCCGAACGCGAAAGAAGGGCAAAAGTCATCAATTCAGAGGGTGAATACCAGGCTGCCACGAGGCTGCAACAGGCTGCAGAGATAATCAGCAAATTTCCGGTGGCTATTCAATTGCGATTTCTACAGACCCTGAGAGAGGTAGCTTCGGAAAACAATTCTACAACAATATTTCCGGTTCCGATCGATCTATTTTCGACGTTTATGGATTCTCTTGCTGGCAAGAAGAAGGAATCCTAAACTTGCGTATTACAGATTTTTTACGAGTAGACTTCTTTCTAATTAATCCCCGTCATGTGCGGGGATTTTTTTGCAGTTAGATAAGTAAAGTTTTATACTCCTGGCTGAATCAGTCAATCAACAAATGACATTATAAATTAACTTCACACTCCTCCTTTGGTGTGGTTGAATATCAGCGAATTATTCGAATCATTAATTACCGGGTTTCCCAAACGATCTGTTTTGTTGCAAATTTCTTCACAAAGCTCTAAATTTTTGAGATCCTAAATACATCGAGGAATCTATTCAGGGTATGAAACTTCCCCGCGCACATCATTTATCATCGGAAGAGTTGGCAGGGCAGCTTATTATTCCTGCTCTTTCGCCGGGATTTATGAACAGGGAATCTCCCGAAGCGCGAAAAATTTTTCAATTGGTAAGAAAATACGCGCTAGGGGGATTTATACTTTCAGGCGGTCACCCGGCTGATGTACGCTTTTGGTCAGATAGTTTGCAAAGAGAGAGCAAATACCCTTTATTTTTTGCCGCTAAACTAGGGCGAGGTCCAGGATTCAACTTTAATCACGGTACTACATTCCCTCATTTGCTATGTTTTGGTGCGGCCGGGGATCCGGAATTGGTTAAGGAATATGCGGCTGTAGTGGCAAAAGAAGCCCGGGCGATCGGATTGAATTTGATTATTGGACCCCCACTCAATCTGGCCTATGAGTCCAAGGATAAGTTCGTTATCACCGATGCATTTCACCACTCAACGGAAGTGGTTAAGGAGATGGGAACTATTTTTATCACGGAAGTTCAGAAATACGGAATTGCCTGTACTGGAAAATATCTCCGCATCGGCAGTATCAACCAAAATGTACCTAACCTACAACAAGTTTTGGTCCCCTCTCAGGACACGGATTTGGCAGCCTTTTCAGAGGCTGCTAAATATGATGTTAAAGGTCTGTTAGTCAGATATTTGAAAAAATCGGAGCGTATAAAAACATCTTCGGATGAACAAATTTTTTTGAAGAAAAAATTAAGGGGGGAATGGAAATTTGAAGGCGTTCTTTTCCTGGAAGCCAAAACCCTTGAATCAAATTTCCGAAAACGGAAAGCTAAGAATCAGCTTAAATCATGCTTCAAAGCCGGAATCGATTTGATTCTGGATCCACCTAATATTGCCACAACTTATGAGTTGCTTTTGAACATGCTAAATGAGGACGAAAATTTCAGAAAAAATGTGGAACAGGCCGTTGAGCGGAACTTTCGATTAAAGAGGTGGCTGCATAAACATAAACCGGTTCAAATTCATCCCAATCGTATCTATAAAATTATTGAACATCCTAACCATACCAGGCTGTCTATAAAAGTTGCAGAAAAAGGAATTACACTCATTCGTAAATCTGAAAGATATCCTCTGAGTATCGAAAAGTATAACAATGCCTTTCACGTGGGATTTTCTGACTTTAATGATCTTCCCCGGATGCTAAATTATTTTCAGCAAAGGTTGACAACTCTCTTCAAGGTTGTTCACTTATTCGTAAATCCAGATTTACCATCAATAAAGGATATCAGCTCAACAGAAAGAAATTTGGCTATTATTTCACTCTGTTTTCCTGCAACTGTAATCAGTCAATCCAGAGTGGATTTTGGCACCATCAACAAGTCGATCCTGGGATTTTACAAAAAGAAAATTCCGATCATATTATTTATTTTTGGGAATCCGTTTATTATCAAAAGACTCAGATTCATAGAAAAAACAGAAGCGGTATTCTTAACCTATTCGGATGTCGAGGCTTCCCAGCGGGCGGCGTTCAAAGCTTTAATAGGATCGATTGATATTCGTGGAAAATTACCAATAAAAATTGGGAATCCGTGATGATCTGACAAATCCTTTAATTCTAAAAGGGCTCGTCTTCGTCTGATTTCGGGGTAAATTCAAATATTCCTAAGATCTAATATATGACACCTTATTTTATCTTAAACTAATTTTAGGTAAAGATTTATCGGCTGCTATTATTATGAATCCGTTCTTTTGTAATTCTGGCGACCACGCCTGTTAAAAAGATTAGTCCGACAAGATTAGGTGCTGCCATTAAAGCATTACCGATATTTCCCAGATTCCAGACAATATTTAAATAGGTAAAACTCTCACCGGCAATGGGAGTGAGAATAGCGCCCACAAATAAAAATACGATAAATGTATAACGGAATGGCATCACTACTCTTTCTTTTCCTAAATATTCTATGCATTTTTCACCATAGTAGGACCATCCGATTAAGGTCGTATATCCAAATAAAAATGAAGCGATGGCGATAATCCAGCCGCCTATTCCAAAGGGAATCACCGTATCAAAAGCTGCCTGGGTAACGAGAATACTGGTGATGTTATTTGAAGCCTCAATACCCTGCCATGCCTGGGTCTGCACGTAAACGCCACTTAAAACAATGGTTAGAGTGGTCATGCTGTTTACAAGTATGGTGTCGATGAAAACACCGGTCATGGCAATCAATCCATTATCCGTCGGTTCTTTCGATGTCGATGCTCCTTGTGCTATCGCCGCTGAACCCAACCCCGCTTCGTTGGAAAGCAAGCCCCGGCTGACGCCATTTTGAATTGCTAAACCTACTGTTGCGCCCACTAGTGGCTGAAATCCGAAGGCAGATTTAAATATCAGCACAAACGCTGCAGGTATGTGGCTGAAATTGGCAATTATCACCCAGAGGGCAAAAAATATGTAAAAAAATATCATTGCCGGCACAAGTTTTTCGGACACGTGGCCAATTCTTTTAATTCCACCGATTATCACCAAACCGACCAATAATGCTATAATCCCTCCAATGATATAATAATAAAACGCCGGCGCCTGTTGCGCTACTGTGGCGCCGTGAATAATTTCGTTAAATTTATTAGCCATACCAGCGGTCATTGAATTAGATTGTGCCATATTTCCGGTTCCGATCAAACAGGCAATCGTTCCGAATACTGCGAAGGCGGCTCCTAAAAATCTACCCCACTTCTGATTTTTTAATCCATTTTTAGCATAATACATGGGACCACCTGCCATGGTGCCATTTGGTGCTATCTCCCTGAAATGGACGCCTAAAAATCCTTCTGCATATTTTGTTGCCATCCCCAATAATCCAGCAATCCACATAAATACCGGAGCGCCGGGACCACCAATTGCAATGGCTGTTGCTACACCGGCTATATTTCCGTTGCCAACAGTCGCTGCAAGGGCTGTCATCAGCGCCGCAAAGGGGGAAATATCGCCTTCTCCCTTTTCTGATCTAGATTCTTTGGAAAAAATTAATTTTAACGAATGCCACATATGGGTAAACTGTAATCCGCGGGTGGCAATAGTTAAGAAAAAGCCAGTTGCCAATAATAGGATGATCATGGGTAATCCCCACATGATACCATCCAGATCCGTCGTCCATTGGAGCACTTTGTCGAAAAAACTCATATTTTTATTTCCTCGTGAATGATTGAACTGCAGGTTCGTTTCATGAAAATATATACAATTGTTCTAGCTTCACCCACTCCGGAAGGGTATGGCAAAGCAATCGGATGCAGAAACTCCAAATTTAGCCAAAATGCTAGGAAATACAATGATAAATTTTGCCTATGATATATCGAAATTTGGTATGTGTCTCAAGGAAGGAGAGGTATTTATTAATTAAAGTTGCAGACCACCCTCAATACATAGATTGCAAGGTCTAATTGAGTGAAATTATTTATAATGCTTCTGGAACAAAAAATAATAAGTTGGAATTAAATTTCAAGTAAATTACTCCATTAATCGTTTGTATAGATAGATGAGCAAAGATTTGGCAACCTTTTTATCATCCATCTGCCAATATCCCGGTTAACTTATCACCGTAGTTTTTACTTTCTTCATTATCTGTAATAAATTCTATCCAGGTGGGATCTTGAATTCCTATATTGAGTTCAACGGCACGTTTTATTTGTTCAAGCTCAAATATTTTCCCGCTTACCCTGGTTGAACCCAAATCCTTCAAAATAGCAATTCCGACGGCATCTATCGCAATTCGGTCTGTACCTGCAACAAATACATTACCGTCTTTTTCTACTCCGGTGCTTGGCCCTCCCGAAATAAATGTTTTCACACCATCCATAATAATCAAGTTTGGTTTATATGCCAGATTAATTTCAGAGATCATACTGTTAATTCTTGATGAGCTATGCAACTCCTGCATGTGAATTCTCGGCAGAATTCCCACACTTAATTTTAAGGACATGGTTATCACACCCGTGTGATGGGTCTTCAAACAGCAAGTAGATACTATATATTCCGCATCCTTAATGGTATTCGGTAATCGGAATCCACTTTGCCAGTGTAAATTTTGGGAGTTAAATATTGTATAATCATCACTATCCAGATTTTTTATTGAAAAACCCATCTGGTTAGCCATGGTATCAATTTCTTTCTGAACGATGACCTGACCGAATGATTGATAGGATCTTTCTGCAAGTGTTATTTTCGAGGCCCCATTGTTTTGAATCTCTGAAATGATTTTAGAAAGCGTTTCGTTATGAGTAGAAGCGGGAGCCGGATCGGAGGTATTAAAATTTGGTTTTAAGATTACATGTTTGCCCTGCATTGAAGGGAATTCCAGCAATTCCATCACCTTTGCAACCCCCTCGCTTCTATTTGAAGTTTTGTGAAGGGCAATTTTTGTTGTTTTATCGGTTGTCGTTCCAGGATCAGTGGTGATCTGAGTGGGTGAATCTTTTGAGCATCCGACTAATATCGCCAGACCGCTGAGGGTCAACTGTTTAATAAAATCACGTCGATTCAGATCATCTTTTAACAGATTCATTTGGAATACCTCCCCTCGGATCTTGCTTCTATCATATGATACATAATTGAAAAATTACAAACAAGAAATTATAATCTAATAGGATTACACTGGTAATATTTTAATTGATATGTTCCTATTCTTTTGATTGAAACAAGAAGATTAGCTTTGTTAATAAGTTTAAAAAAATGTTGCTTAAAACTGAGTTTATAATTATAATTTATCCCCGTTTTTAGTTGAGCTTGAAATATTAAAGCCCTCGTAGCTCAACTGGTAGAGCAGCTGACTCTTAATCAGTTGGTTCGGGGTTCGAGTCCCTGCGGGGGCACTTAGCATGGAACCCTTAATCCACATTATGTGGAAGGGTGCTCCCCCCACCCTCTGGTTCTGTGCGGCAGATGGTGGCGCTTGAGCCAGGTAGAAAGTTACCCCGACTGTTTACCAGGCGAGTCATCTCTGTATAAATAGCTCCTGATTCGTAGTGTTTGCTACAAATCAGGAGCTTTAATTTTTTATGGAACAACATCATTATTATTTAGTAATTTTAGGTAGATGTTTGATCTTTGAAATGGGGACGATCTGGCTTCGACGGGCAGATTGAAGGATGTTAGAACGGCGTGCCGGGATTTCTCGTTAACCCGTTAAATAGCGGGAAAAATTCTAAAATGCCGATTACGATTACGCATTGGCTGCCTAAATAAGGCATCCCGTTCACTGTGAGACTTTCCTGTCAGGATCACAGATGAGCGTCGCTAAAGACAGGACACTCACCAGAATCGCCCGGGTTGTGGTGAGTTGATTTTGCCGGGCTCGCCGTGGGAAGGCTTGCCTTACTGCCCAACGCGGTTAAAAACAATCGTGAGGCTACGCATGTAGATGTTCTTCCAGCCTCCTGTCCGGACGCGGGTTCGATTCCCGCCGTCTCCACAATAATAGAGCCCTGAGATTTATTTTTCAGGGCTTTTGTGCTTTTTAAATATATTGCTGAATTATTTCCCCACTCCACAAAAAAAATAGAACATTCTATCAAAGTTTTACGTAGTCAAGTGATATCTCAAACCAAAAAAATTGGAGGTGCCAGGTATGAAGCAATTTTTTTTCTGCAGCAAATTCACAGTAATTGTGGTTATTCTTTCAATACTGTGTTTATCAGGATTTATTCAAGCCAAAGATGAGGGTAAAGTTCCAATCACTACAAGTTCGCAGGAAGCGCTTCAGGATTTCTTAAAAGGCAGAGAGTTGTTTGAAAATCTTCTCGCTCAGGAGTCACTCCAATATTTCGAAAAAGCTATAAAGAAAGACCCCAATTTTGCACTGGCACGCCTGTATTATGCCAATGCACAGCCCATCCCCAAAGGATTCTTCGATGAATTCGAAAAAGCCGTGGCACTGGTTGATAAAGTCTCGGATGGCGAGCGATACTGGATTTTGGGTGTACAGGCCGCAGTGAACGGAATGACATTAAAGCAACGTGAATTGTTTCAGAAGTTATGTCAGGCCTATCCGAATGACGAGCGGGCTCATGGATTGTTAGGGAATCATTATTTTGGACAACAAATGTTCGAGGAGGCCATTCAGGAATATGAGAGAACGATCGAAATTAATCCCGAATATCCACAAGTCTATAATCAACTGGGGTATTCATATCGCCAGTTAGAAAACTATACCAAAGCTGAGGAGGCATTTAAGAAATACACAGAGCTGATTCCAAATGATCCTAATCCCTACGATTCTTATGCAGAGCTAAAAATGAAGATAGGTGATTATGAATCCTCAATTGAAATTTATCGAAAAGCTCTGGAAGTAAATCCCAACTTTGTTGCCTCGCACATTGGAATTGCCACAAATTATAACTTTATGGGAGAACATGAAAAGGGCAGAGGGCAACTTAAGAAATTGTTTGAAATTGCCCGGAATGATGGTGAACGAAGGCAGGCTCGTTTTGCTATGGCAGTATCCTATGTGGATGAGGGTAACTTTGAAAAAGCTCTGGAGGAATTGGATTGGATGTATAAGACGGCAAAAAATGTAAACGATGCGGCAGCCATGGCTGGTGATCTAGTCAATATGGGAAACATTTACTACGAAATGGGTGATTACGACGACGCAGCGGTAAGATATGAAAAGTCATTGCAAACCATGATTAGCTCTGACCTGGAGAAGAAGGTTATTAATAATGCCAGACGACTCTATTTGTATAATGCCGGTAAAGTGGCTCTTCAAAAAGGGGATCTTAAAACCAGTAAAGAAAAAAGTGATGAGTTTAAAAAGGCCGTTTTGGAGGTCAGAAATACATTTCAAACCTGGCTCTCACATGAGTTAGATGGAATGATAGCCCTTAGCGAAAAACGCTATGAAACAGCCATCGAGGAGTTCAAGAGTGCCAACCAACAAAATCCTTACACGTTTTACAGGATGGCGATAGCATATGAGGGAATTGGAAATAAGGAAAAGGCGAAAAAATATTGCCAGAAGGCCGCTAACCACAACACATTAAATAACATGAATTATGCCTTCATCAGGACGAAAGCAAAGGGGATGCTCCTGAATTTGTAATTTCCTGATTTGAGAGAATTATAATAATATTTTGGCTTGAATATTAAAAAGCCCTTGTAGAAAGTCTACGGGGGCTTTTTCTTTAGATAGAGCTTTGTTTCATGAATTTGTTCAAAGATGATGGTAGTTCCGAAGGTCTATTCCGGAAATTGCTTGTCGTCAATGCCCGGGATAATTTTTAGAGCATTTTTGTAGTAGAGTTTTTTCAATACTTCGTCGGGCAAATCCAATCCGTAAATTTTCCAAAAGGCGTGACGGCGGCGATAATAATCAAAATATTCATCGGCGGTTTCCAGAGTCCTAAAATAAACATGGTATTCTTCCGGTCGCCAGCTATCTTTTCCGAACAATACCCGGTCTTGGTATTTAATGAACCACTCACGGGCAAATCGGGGCTGCCGTCCTAATTCAGCAAGCACTGCCCCTATCTCCGTGTACATATTTGGAATTTCATCCATCAAGTCGCCCAATTTGGCGAGATCGTTTCCCATCCACCCCAGATGGGCATTGATGAAGATTGTTTTCGGATGCTTTCGGAAGACATTGCGTTGTTCGTTGATAATTTGTTCCCAGGGAGGGTCTGTTTCCGGATTACGTTTTCGCCCGGGACGTTCTTTCAATTCCAGCCAGCGTTCGTTATCTTTGTCATGTGGATCCCAGAATGGAGCCGGATCTGCAGAGTGGATAAGCACAGGGATACCTAATTCGCCGCATTTCTTCCAAATGGGATCGAGCCGGGGATCATCAACCGGAACGCGCATGCCTCCGGTGTCCTTTATATTCAATCCTAAGCTTTTATAAATTTTTAGTCCTTTTGCGCCATTTTGCACATCTGTCTCTAGTTCTTTAACGGCTTTTTGTATCCAACCCGGCTCACCAACACCTTCAAAATCCACGTTTGTAAAAACAATGAAACGACCTGACGCTATTGAATTTGCATTATCCACCGCTTTTTTGAGATAGTTTCTATCTTGTATACCATATTGAAAAGTGCCGTCAGCCTTTTCAATTCTGCGGAATCCTCTGCCGCTAAGGTTTACCATGACTGCCATATTTAATTTATCCATCTCATTAAGCACTTCGGATAAATCCTGTGTTGGCATTCTGGGCTGATGGCTGTGCACATCTATGAATGGATATTTCGCCCTGGTAATAATATGCTCAGGGACTGCCAACGTGGATGGCGGATTGTAGTCTTCGAAGGATATTTCCTGACCTGAAATGGGGCACACGAATAATAAACTTAATAGAATTGTAATATTTGTTCTCATAATATACCTTTTATCCATATCTTGATGGATTCATGACGATCTCGAAAAGTTGACTCAGGATTTGGCTTGAGTCTTTAGTTTCAATCTCTCGCAACTATTCTGTTGTTTTAATGTTTAGTTAGGGATATTTACATTATTTTTTGCAGTGTTAATGCACATTGTTCCTCTCCTTCGAACAATCGCAGATTGTAAATTGCATCAATTTTATATTTTTGGTTTTGTATTTTTGAATATAAGTGTAAAATTTCGGTTTCGCTGTAACCTATTTTTTGGGTAAGCTATTTTTATTCACATAACCCCAAAAAAGTTTTATCAGAAGGAACACGATATCTAATTCATTATGATCTGATGAAGAGACAATCAAAGATTTTCAATGATTAACTGGGCTTTGGCAAAAGAAATGGTTGCGGTAGGAAGACGCTTGTACGAACGTGGACTTATTGTAGCAACCGAGGGCAATTATTCGATGCGAATTGACAACTATCGTTTATTTGCCACTCCTAAAGGTTTTTCGAAAGGAGAGTTGAGCGTAGACGACATCGTCTCAATCGATATGAACGGCAACCGGCTTACCGGCAAACATGATGTCTCCTCGGAAATTGCTCTTCATCTGGAAGTCTATCGTCAACGGCCGGAAGTGCAAGCGGTGATTCATGCCCACCCCCCTTATTGTATCGCTTTGATGATGGCCGGAGAGTCTCTCGATAAACCGTTACTAGCTGAAAGCGTGATAATGCTGGGTAAAGTCCCGACCGCGAAATTTGCTTTGCCTTCAACCCCTGAAGTCTCGCAGTCTATCCTGCCTTATATCCGTAGAACGGATTGTATTTTATTGGATTGCCATGGCAGCCTCACGGTTGGCAGCTCTTTGAAGGAGGCCCTGGATAAACTGGAACTGATGGAACACGCTGCAAAATCTTACCTTGCCGCTCTCCGAATTGGGCCTGTTAAAGAACTTTCAAAGGAAAAAATTGAAGCATTAATGGAGCTCCGTGAAAAGCGGTATAAAATAAACTGGCCAATTATTCCCTTCTATTAAATGAACCGCTACTCTAATTGACAAACGACCATAATAATAGAAACCTCGACCAAAGACACGCAATTGAATACCGTCCTTAGGAGTTGTTTCAAAATTGCAGGACGTAATAATTTCAGTCTTGCAAAATAAGTTAATCACTTCTATTTTTGGTAAAGGAATATGAAACCGATAATTGTCCCAACACACCAGGATTGCTTGCTTCGGAAAGGATTCTAGATGATCCGTGTTTTACAGTTCATTTTTGTCGCCTTATTTCTACTTCTTTCGACAACCTTGTCGGCGCAGATTCGGTCGGGTGAAATGAAGGTCAAGATTCCACATGTTTCTCCGGACGATTTTAAAAAACTGGACAAAGCGGGGTTTATTTTAGATGATTACGATCTGAAAAATCTTTTTCTTTTGGTGACACCAGTTGAGTTAGAAAAATTGAAAGAGAGCGGTTTTGAACCGGAAATAATAATTGAAGATATGAATGCCTGGCGGAATGAAATTTTGGCAAGTCCTGAATATTCACAATTTCACGATTATGTTTCAACCATAGCTCTGGTTGATAGCCTCATCCAAGCCTACCCAAGTTTAATTGAAAAAGTAACCTATGGCTCAAGTTTGCAGGGAAGAGAATTATATGCGGTTAAAATAAGCGATAATGTTTCTGTTGATGAACCGGAACCTGAAATCAGCTTTGACGGCTGCCATCATGGCGATGAAATTATGGGTTCGGAGGTTATCATTTTACTGATGCGTGACTTATGTCTCGGGTTTGGGAAGGATCCTCAAATCACTCATCTGGTAAATAGCCGTGAAATTTGGATATACCCTTTTATGAATCCGGATGGAAGGCAAATGCTGACCCGCTACAATGCCAATGGTGTCGATTGCAACCGTGACTGGGGCTACATGTGGGATGATATGGGAAATAGCAACGACCCGTTCTCCCAACCTGAGACAAGAGCCATTGCAGAATGGATCTTCAGTAATCAATTTGTTATAAGCCAATCCAATCATGGAGGAACAGAGGCGATTTCCTATCCCTGGAGTTATCGTCCAAATTCCAGCCCGGATCAATCCCCAATTAATTTTCTGGCAAATCAATATTCGGGTCTCTCCGGTTATGGTAATTTGGCATATTTTCAAGGATACGGAGGTATGTATCCCATAAATGGCAGCGCCAAGGATTGCTTTTATGGGATTAATGGATCTGTGGGATGGACTATGGAAGTATCCAACGCTAAAATTCCACTGGCTTCACAAATTGAACAATATTATTACTGGAATAAAGCTCCCATGCTTTTTCTCATTGAGATGGCTAATCGCGGTGTGGGAGGCACCGCAACTGATTCTATTTCCGGAGAGGCAATATCCGCAACAGTATGGATAAGTTCAAATAGTCAAAAATATTGGCCGGTTTATAGCGATCCGTTGGTAGGGGATTTTCATAAATTTTTGCTGCCAGGAAAATACGACCTTAAAATCACCGCAAATGGCTATAAGACCAAAACATTAAACAGTATTACAGTGGTCGATACCGGTGCAACAACCATCGATGTACAATTATCTCCTGCTTACGGCACTTACGTGCATAAAATTATCTCCTGCCAGGTTCCGGGGAATAATTTTTCTGATGAAGGATTTACTTATTTTGCGTTGGGCGTGCCGGATAACAAAAATTACTCCGTTGGAAATAATGGATGGATTGTACTTGATATGGGAAGTGCGATTTTTGACTACCCCGGAAATGATTTTCGTGTGGTTGAGGGCGATGCCACTCCGGAAGGCTACTTTGTTGAAGTTGCAGATGATAAATATGGCCCCTGGACGGCTTTTGGAAACGCGGTTGGAACAACCGAATTTGATCTCTCCACTGGCGGCATTTCCGTATTTCGATATATCCGTATTCAGGATGATAATCTGGGAACTTCAGGGGCGGATGCTGGTTTCGACCTGGATGGAGTTGAGGGACGTTTGATTCCCACAAGCGGACCTTACCTGGTTGCTACGGACTATTCTGTTTCAGATACATCCTCGAACGACAGTGGCATATTTGAAGTCGGGGAGACATCTTCTTTTGAGTTAATTGTGCAAAATCTGGGTGCTGATCCGGCACAAAATAGTTCAGTAAAATTGAGTACAAATAGTAACTATTTAAATTTATTGGTGGACAGCATCTATGTGGGCAATATCATGCCCAATGAAATTTTAACGGTTGAGAATTTCCGGGCTGAATTATCTTCCACTATTCCTCCACAAGCTGCCGTTGAGGTACAGGTAACTTTTAAGGCAGATAACGGGTATGAAGTAACTCATTTCATTAATTTCGAAGTTGGAGCAGGTGCAAAAATTTTTGTATCCGAATCAAACCAGCAAATTATTTTTGAGCCAACATATATAAATAGTATTGTGGATTATCCACTTGAGATTTATAATAATGGGGAAGATAGTCTGCATATTAATAGTGTCCTCACCGGTGGACCGTTTTTCTGGAGTGATGCGCAAACAGCGGTTATTCCTCCCAATTCAAGCTTAATTTTCGACTTTCACTTTTTACCCATCGATACGCTTCAATATCTGGACACGCTAACAATTCTTAACAGTGACCCGGTAAATTTTGAATTTAAGATGTATTTATCAGGCTCCGGTGTATTAGCCCCGGCTTTAGCAATTAATACGGATTCGATATATGTTTCCATGCAATCTACCGATTCACTGGAGTATCTGTTCACCATTGAAAATATTGGCGCTGGAAATTTGATTTATTCGGCTCAGATCGGAGATTATCCTAATCCTCCTGAATCTAAAAATAATGGAGGTGGTGGTTCAGATGTTTTTGGACATGTCTGGCTAGATAGCGATGATCCACTTGGCCCTCAATTTAATTGGATAGAAATCGGAGAAGGAAGCGGCACGGAAATACCCTTTGGCAGTTCCAATGCTATCAGCGATCTTATACCTTTGGGTTTCAGCATCCCAATGTATGACAGGCACTACTCTAGAATCAGAATTTGCACAAACGGATGGCTGAGCTTTACAACTTTTTCAGTAAGTTACAACAACACCGACTTGCCACTCCAATCTGCACCAAAAGCACTGGTTGCACCGTTGTGGGATAATTTATTGCTTCAGTCTGACAGTAAGATTTTTTATAGGGCGGATATTGACAAATTTATCGTTCAATGGGAACAGGTCTACAGCCAGAGCGGTTACGGCCCCTATACTTTTCAGGTTCAAATATTGGATAATGGAAATTTTATCTTCCAATACAAGGAATTAAATAACATAGATCATCTATATACCGTTGGATTACAAAATGAGGATGCCAGCGATGGATTCTCAGTTGCTTATAATGAAATTTATCTTCATGATCAACTGGCAATTTTGATAAAGAGATACGGTTGGATTAGTGTGAATCCGGAGTCAGGAACGATTCCACCTGGCGGGGATGAGACGGTAAGGATAATATTTAAAACCATTAATTTTCTTGAGGGGGATTTTTGGGCAAGCGTCAAAATTAATAGTAACGATCCCAATGCTGGAATAATCGTGCTGCCGGTTTACATGCAGGTCTCGGGAATCGTATCACTCTCACAGGAGGATAAAATTTTACCAGAGAAGATTATGTTGTATCAGAATTTTCCCAATCCCTTTAATCCTACAACTACCATAACTTTCCAAATTCCCGAAAAATCAGATGTACAGTTACTCATTTACAATACATTAGGACAAGTGATTAAATTATTAATGGATGATAAACTTGATGCGGGAGAATATCAGGTAATCTGGAATGCAACAAATGAACTGGGACAGAATGTGCCCAGTGGCATTTATTTTTATGAATTAAAAACGAATAACTTTTCGCAAATCAAAAAAATGATACTCCTACATTAATTAGTACGATCAATTATTCTTTATGACCCTGCTGTTGTATAGAAGAATGGCAGGTTTTTTTATTTCCGTATTTAATTAAAATTCTTAAAAACAATTTTGATATATTTATAGCCGATGTTAAATTGGGCGCTCGAAAATCTCATAGGGATTTATCTCTTGAAAGGAGGACTTTTTTTAATGACAGAAGAAGTTAAATCTGCCCAATCTGATGATTCTGCTAAAGACATAGCTCCAACAGAAACAAATGAGGAGCCAAAGCAGGATGAGCAGAATGGTATAAAACCGGGCCAGGTATTTAAGCTTGAGGATCTGGAAAGAATAGATGATTCTTCAGAAGAGAAAGATGAAGAATTGTTAAAAATGTATGAGGATACTTTCTCCGGTATTCAACAAGGGGAAATAATCTCCGGTAAAATATTAGAAATCGGTGATACACACGTGCTGGTGGATCTTGGATTCAAAAGTGAAGGAATATTAACCACCGAAGAATTTATTGATGTTGACAAGTTTAAAGTAGGCGATGAGGTTGAGCTATTTCTGGATTCTACAGAAGACCTGGAAGGAAGAGTCCTTGTAAGCAGAAAAAAAGTCTATTTTCTTAGGACCTGGGAAAGATTGATGAATAAATTCGAGAGCCAGGAAATAATCGAGGGTAGAATCACCCGCAGGATAAAGGGTGGATTTGTGGTAGATCTTAATGGTGTTGATGCCTTCTTGCCGGGTTCCCAGGTGGATGTTAAACCAATTCGCGATTTTGATGCCTTTATCGGGCAAACTCTGGAATTAAAAATCGTAAAAGTAAATGAACCGCGGAAAAATATAGTTGTCTCCCGACGTGCTCTCATCGAAAAAGATTTGGAGAGCAAGCGGGACGAAATTCTCCAGACTCTTGAGAAAGGGCAGGTACGACGGGGTGTTGTTAAAAATATCACTGATTTTGGAGTGTTCATCGATTTGGGCGGAGTCGACGGATTATTGCATATAACCGATCTTTCCTGGGGAAGGGTAAATCATCCTCGTGAAGTTGTGAAACTTGATCAGGAAATCGATGTAATGATTCTCGACTTTGAAAAGGATAAACGCCGAATTTCTTTAGGACTCAAACAACTTGAACCGCATCCATGGGAAAACATAGCCGAACGGTTCCCTATTGGTTCCAAAGTTAAGGGAAAAGTAGTAAGTTTAACCGATTACGGTGCATTCATCGAAATTGAACGCGGAATCGAGGGATTAATACACGTCTCTGAAATGAGTTGGTCTCACCATATTAAAAACCCGGCTCAGGTCCTTAAAGAGGGAGATACTGTCGAAGCGGCACTTCTAAGCATAGAGCCTGAAGAACGTAAGATTTCTCTCGGTTTAAAACAACTGACACCTGACCCATGGGAGAAAATAGAGGAAAAATATCCCATTGGGAGCAAACACAATGGTGTTGTCCAAAACCTTACTCCTTTTGGAGCTTTCGTGGAGCTTGAGGAAGGCGTCGATGGATTGGTTCATATTTCCGATTTATCATGGACAAAAAAAATCAGACATCCCAGTGAAGTCATACGAAAAGGTGAAGAAATTGAAGTCGTAGTTCTTGATATAAATAAGGATGAAAGAAGAATCGCCCTTGGTCATAAGCAGGTGGAATCCAACCCTTGGGACGCTTTTGAAGACGCATACAAAGTTGGAGTGGAAACAACCGGTACCGTGAGCCGATTGATAGATAAGGGCGTTATCGTTACCTTGCCTTTAGGAGTGGATGCCTTTGTACCTCTCTCCCATTTAGGTAAAACATCTATTAAGCGGGCGGCCGATCATTTTAAGGTTGGCGATGAGCTGCCTTTAAAGGTTATCGAGTTCGATAAAGAAAATAAACGTATTGTACTTTCGGTAGCTGAATATATGAAAGGAAAAGAAAAGGCCGAACTGGAATCATTTATGTCAGAACATTCCCTGAAGCCAACTACTTTGAAAGAAATTGTTGAGGAAGTTCCTGAATTACAGGAAGAGACTCCTGAAGTTGGAAAAGTTCAAAAGACCGTAAAAAGGAAACAGAAAGAAGGGGAAGATATTGAGGAGGAGAAAGAAACCGAAGAGATTGGAGCAGAATCTTCTGAAGATAAAAAAGAAGTGGAGCTAAAAAAGGACAAGGAAGATACCAAAGCGAAGAAAGAAGAAAAGACCTCAGTAGAAACGGCAAGTGATAAAGAAGCTTCAGAAACCTCAAAAGTGAAATCGAAAAAAGGGGAGGAAGAGGCCAAAGCTTCCAGAACAGAAATAAAGAAAACGAAAGTTGAAAAGGATGAACCAGGCGAGGAAAAAGTTGCCAAAGCGAAATCAAAGTCTGATGACAAAGCACCTCAAAAGAAAAAAACAGTGAAGTCTGAAAGTAAAAAACAAAAAAGTGAAGATTCCTAATGAATGCTTGAGAAATAGGCATTAATTGTCAAAATATTGTTGATTTCTAAGCCGCCTGTAAAGGCGGCTTTCTTATTTAATTTAAAATTTTAATTAGTCCTGAAATATTGTAACTTCCGAGTATGGAAAAGCAACTATTGCGCATATCCGAATCCCAGGCTGTCGAACTTCTATTATCAATACCTTTATTTCCCGGGAATCCGTTGCTTGTTCTTGCTCACGGAGCAGGGAATAACATGACTTCCCCGTTTTTGGAAGTCATTTCCGGAAAAATACATGAATCTAAACTGAATGTGTTACGCTTTAATTTTCCATACACGGTAAAAAAACAAAAGATTCCCGATTCTCAAAAAAAACTGGAGGATGCCTGGTTAGCTGCAATTGAATGGGCACAACAGAACGTTGAATTCAGTAGACTTTTTATTGGTGGGAAAAGTCTCGGAGCACGCATCGCTTCAATGATTGCCGACCGGGTGAAAAAATTGGACGGATTAGTATTTTTGGGATACCCGCTTCATCCTCCTGGGAAATTTCAGGACCGACGTGACGCTCACCTCTTTAAAATTTCAACTCCCATGCTCTTTATCCAAGGGGAACGCGATGCATTTGCACGAAAAGACTTAATAGAAGAAACGGTTGATTTGCTAGCCTCCTTTGCGACACTAAGATTCATTGAGCAAGGGGATCATTCATTCCAGTCTCCACGTTCTATGGCCGTTAGTTATGAAGCGGTTTTGGAAAACGCAGCAAACCTCGTTTTGAATTGGATAGAATCTGTTTGAGAACGCAAACGTAATGAAGCCCACTAGGATTTTATATGCTGTTTTGGATATGGGGTTGGGACACGCAAGTCGGAGCCTTCCGATTATTCGAAAATTTATTGATTTTGGTTGTGATGTATCGATAGCCAGTAAGGGTAGAGCGCTAAGTTTTTTGAAGAGTGAACTCCCGGATCTGACATTTTTTGAAGCCCCGGGTTATGACATTGAATATGCAAACAATCAATTTTTGATTGCCAAACTTTTGCAGCAGCTGCCGAAAATTTTTCGGGGGATTAAACAGGAAAATGACTTTTGCCAAAAAATTGCGAATTCATTCTCGCCAAATATTATCATGAGTGATCACTGTTATGGAATGTATCATGAGAAGATTCCCAGCTACTTTATTACCCATCAGGTCTTTTTTGCGGTTCCATTCGATATTCCTTTAGTATCCGGTTTTATTTCATTATTTAATCTGAATGCCCATAAAAATTTTGAAAAGGTGTTTATTCCGGATTTTCCTGGCGAAAGGGGGGGGCTCTTAAGCGGAAAGCTGAGTGAAATCCCCCAAAAATCTTTGCGGTACAAGTACATAGGTATCCTCTCAAGCTTAAACCAAATGTCAGTAAATGAGACCATAGATGTGTTCATCTCCATTTCTGGACCGGAACCGCAGCGCACACATTTTGAAGATATAGTCCTCTCTCAGGTGGAGGAAGTTCCGGGTGATAAAGTTGTGATATTGGGAAAGAGTGAATCAGAGATAAAAATAACAGATAAGGAAAATCTTGCAGTGTTTACTCACCTTTCAAGGACACAGATTCAGCATTATATAAATAGATCAAAATTAATTATCTCCCGGCCTGGCTATTCGACCATTATGGAATTGGTTGAATTGGGGAAGCAAGCCCTCTTTGTTCCCACTCCCGGGCAGACAGAGCAAGCATATCTCTCGAGAAGAATGCAAAATGCTGGTTGGTTTTATTCCGTGGCACAAAATAGAATAGAATTGAAAAATGATTTAGAGCAAGCACGATCTTACCCGGGTTTACACCGCCCGTTTGAAACTGAAAAGGCTGTGGAGAGTATTATGGAAGAAGTTTTGGATTGAATTTTAAGCCCGAACTAATTTGATTGATATTTTTGCCCGAGTTTGTGCTAATATATTTATCAAATCAGATCTGATTAATTAGAAGTTGTTGAATTTCAATATTGATATTATTGTGTAAACCGATATATGTTTATTAATTTTCGATTCTATCGATTGAATTATGTTGTTTTTCTGATCGTATTATTTTCACAATGTTCAATGTTAAAAAAACGAGCTTCCAGTGAGGATAATGCAAAGTTAGCTTTTCCTTTTTATTATTCGGCATTGCAAAATATAAGAAGTGGTGAATTTGAGATGGCCATTACATTGCTTGATTCTGCCATAAAATACCAACCGGCATACTCAAATTTTTACACCGTAAAAGGGCAGGTATTCGAATTAATGGGTAATCCGGATTCTGCAATAGTGGCCTATGAAAAATCATTAACAAAAAAAAGTCATAATCCGGATGTTTGGAGAAGCTTGGCAGAATTGTATATGAAGAAGAGAGATTATGATATCGCTATTAATTATCTAAAACAAAGCGTTGAGGAAAATCCGGATTCCACACAATACCTGTTGTCTCTGGCTATTTGTTACTATAAAACTGCAAAATATCCTCTTGCTATCAATCAGCTTAAACGGTATAAAAAAACTACCTTAACTCCTGACCCGGTTTATCAAAAATGGCTGGGTTTATCTTACTATGAAGTAGGATTTTATGAAATCGCCGAGGACCTGCTTCAAAATTACCTGAGTGATGTTGCGCAAAAAGACGAGGCTCTAAAATATTTAGGGTTAAGCAGATTCAATCAAAAAAAATATGAGCAGGCAATGTCTTCACTCAATGATTATTTGGAAATATATAGCCAGGATGCGGAAGTGTATTTATATCGTTCCCGCTATTTTTTAATTCAAAATAAGAAAGAGATCGCCAGAGAACAGTTAGATTTGGGGCTGAAAATAGATAGTACAAATGTTAGCATTTTGTTTGAGCTAGCTGTATTATATTTTAACGAGAATGTATTGGAAAAAAGCCAAAAATATCTGCAAAAAATTACTACTCTCAATCCTCAACATTGGGAAACATATAAGATTTTAGGATTAATAAAGGAACGAGAAAATAATTTGCAGGAGGCGCTTCATTACTATACATTGTATTTGGAAAATACATCCACAAAAGATGTGGAAATTAAACGTCGCAAAGATGATGTTTCAAAAAAACTCATCAATCAATGAGATATCGGAGTGAAGAATGGGGATTTCGCTGAGAGTAATCTGTTTACTAATGCTGATTAGCTCTGTTCTGATAGGCCAAGAGAAAAAAGGAAAACTGGGAGAGGTTTCGGTCTGGATCAATGGTGAAGCCGAAGAAGAAATTTTTACTGTGGAGAGGGCTTTACTATATCGAAACGTCACCGTTGCGTTCGATACCACAGCTCTGGTTCAAAGCAAAGATAAATTAAATGTATTTTATTATCCCCAATTTTCAAATGGCAAAGAGAACATTCTTCGCTTAATTCTTGAAACTCCTGATGAAGAAAACAATGATTATTATGACTTTTTTGTAAATCTGAGCGATTCCTTACAGCAAAGAGTTGGATTCGAAATGGATTCCTCTCGAATTTTTATAATGAAAAACGGACGGATGACCGGAGACTCCAGCTATACAAAAAAGATAAGCGGGTATATTTTATTTCTGAAGGGAATTGAAAAGGAAGAAATTGTTTCAGGAGAATTCAATCTGGATTTTGAATTTGGTGCAGTTGATAAAACAAGGACTACAAAGGTGCATATGGAAGGAGTATTGGATGTCCCCATAGGTAGGTATAGAGAGGCCAGTCTTTCATCCGAAGCACCGGATAAAAATAAAAAGAAAAGGTTACGTCAAAATTTATTGGTGGCCGGAGCAGTATCGGCAATATTCCTCGCCATTTTTATATTTAAATGAGAGACTTTTGGGAACCAGTTATATTGCATGTGGATATGGATGCATTTTTTGCATCCGTTGAACAATTATGCCATCCGGAGTGGAGAGGAAAGCCTGTTATTGTAGGTGCGGATCCCAAACAAGGAAAGGGACGGGGAGTTGTTTCGACCGCTTCTTATGAAGCCCGAAAATTTGGTATTCATTCTGCCATGCCTATCTCCAAAGCCTACCAGCTCTGCCCAAATGGAATTTTCGTGCAGCCCAGTGGAAACATATATTCTGATCATTCCCGGATAGTATTTGATACTTTATATGAATTTACGCCTATCATCGAGGTATTGGGCATCGATGAGGCGTTTTTGGATGTGACTGGAAGTTGGCATCTTTTTGGCTCTATTGAAAGAATAGGAATTGCGATTAAACAGCGTATTGAATCCAAAACCGGTTTAACAGCCTCCGTTGGAATAGCTTCTTCAAAAAGTGTCGCAAAAATCGCCTCGGATTGGAAAAAGCCGGACGGTTTGACTATCGTTCCACCGGAAAGAGTTCAAGCTTTTCTTGATCCTCTCACGATATCGAAATTATTCGGGGTGGGAAATAAGATGTGTGATGCACTTATGCATCTAGGACTCAAATCCGTAAAAGATCTTCGCGGATATCCCCTGGAAACGCTTGAACAGAAATTTGGGAAAATGGGGTCGCATTTGTACAGAATGGCAAGGGGAATCGATAATAGAAAAGTTCGAACCTATGAACAAGTTAAATCGGTAAGTAATGAAACCACTTTTGAAATAGATCAGACGGATCCTGATTATCTTATGAGAGTATTGTTAAAACTGTGCGAAAAGGTCAGTTCCCGATTAAGAAAAAAAGCGCTCCACGGGAAATCTGTACAGTTAAAACTTAGATTTGATGATTTTACTACCTTTACCCGCAGAATAACCCTAAACAATTATACCTGTTCCACAGAGGAAATTTTTTTGAGAGGTAAACAGTTAATTCAGGAGTTCTTAAAAACAGAGAGACCGATTCGATTAATTGGAATCGGAGTGTCAAACCTTCGGGAACAAAAGGGGGTTCAAACGACTCTCTGGGATGAAAAAAATCGTAGAAAACAGCTCTTAGATAAAGTTGTTGATGAAATACAAAGAAAATTTGGTAAATCTGCCATCTCTCATGCCGATTCTCTCAACTTAAAAAATCACTGATCTAAAAACCCTTCTGAATTATTATGCTAAAATTTTTCCATTGGAAACTCGAGAAATAGACCATTTTATCGAAAGTTTGATATGAATTGGTCTACAATATACTCTACATGATTTGATTGTATAAATAAACTGAAAATGAAGATTTAATATTATGAAAAGTAATCTTGCTCATGAATAGCGAACTAAATAGTTGGAAATCATTCCTGATTTATCAAAGTCCACCGATATTCTTCGCAATTTTTCTATTTATCTACTCTTCAATACCCGATCCGTTTGATATAAAATTGGATTTTAGTCTGGAGGATAAACTAAAACATTTTGCAGCTTATGCAGTGTTTGGTTTCTTAATCGTCAGAGCCCTGTATTATAAAGTTGGAAATCCCACCCTAAAAAGGAAGATTATAATCTGGGCTATAGTTATAGGTATCGTCTATGCTGTGAGTGATGAGACCCACCAATATTTTGTTCCGGGCCGTAGCGCAGAAATTGAGGATATGGTTGCTGACTCTTTTGGGGTCATTTTCGGTGTCCTTGTTTATATGGGATTAAAGGACGGGTAAAAAGCAGCAAAAAAAGCATAGCAAGTTAAGCAAAAATTGCCTCAGAGAACAGTCTTTCATCTTCGATTCGAATTTCATATCCCCCACTTTTGCTATGTTGAATGTGAAAAATTACAAAAAGCTTTTATTCAAAACTGAATTGGGTGTATATTACATAATTTGATAATTCGAATAAAACTGAATGGAAGTAATATAGATATGTTCAAACAAAATAGATCTATCTCATTCTTAAATGGTAGGCACAATTTCGTATTATATCACCTTGGGTTGACTTTCTTAATTCTTCTATCTTTCACTCTATTTGGTAAGCAAGATTCTTCCGAGGTTCAAGTGGGAATCGATGAAAAATTAGGGGCATTTATTCCAGGAGATGCCTTATTTACATCCTCCGATGGAGATACGCTTATTCTGGTTGAATATATAGATAAACCAACGATAGTATCCCTGGTTTATTATAATTGTCCCGGGATTTGTACCCCTCTACTCGGAGGGATTGTGGATGTGTTGGATAAAATTGATCTTAAGCCGGGGATTGATTTCCAGGTTCTCACGATTAGTTTTAACCCGGAGGATTCCCCGGAACTAGCGCGAAATAAGAAGAGAAACTACGTTCGGTCATTTAACAAACCATTCCCTGTTGAAGCCTGGACATGGGCAACCGGAAATGCCCAAAATATTAATAAGTTTACTAGCTCTGTCGGATTTAGATACATGCGTGATAAGGATGATTTCGCGCATCCGGCTTCGTTAATAGTACTCTCGCCCGAGGGGAAAATAACCCGATATTTATATGGTATTACATATTTGCCATTCGATCTCAAAATGGCTATAATTGAGGCCTCGGAAGGAAGAGCGACACCTACTGTGGCAAAGTTCCTACAGTTTTGCTTCAGCTATGATCGGGAAGGACAAAAATATGCCTTCAATTTTACCAGAGTTGGAGGAAGCGTCATTCTTCTTTTCATTTTAGTTTTTGTTGTCGTTCTGGTCATAAAACCTAAAAGAAAAAAATAAAAAGGGGATAAAATATGTTGAATCATGCTGTTGCTGGCGCAGGGTATGTAGATGAGAATTACCTTGAATACCAAGGTAAGCATAAAGGAATCTTGGGCTGGCTGCTGACTACAGACCACAAACGGATCGGATTGTTATACATGTGGTCAATCCTGTCGGTGTTTCTTGTTGCGGTGGGTATCGGATTTGTGATGCGATTAGAGCAATTGACAATGGGCGAGACAGTAGTAGACGCTCAGACCTATAATTCTCTCTTTACACTCCATGGTATTATCATGGTATTTATGTTTATCATTCCAGGAATTCCGGCTGTTTTTGGCAATTTTATTATGCCAATCCAAATTGGAGCCCGTGACGTATATTTTCCAAGAATAAATCTGCTATCCTGGTATTGTTGGCTTGCCGGAGCAGTTTTGGCGGTCATCGCAGTGTTTGCCGGGAGTGGCTCACCCGATACCGGCTGGACCTTCTATGCACCATTTAGCTCAAGAACCGGCACCAATGTCGTGCTCGCACTGTTTGCGGCATTTATTCTTGGCTTTTCCTCAATTCTTACCGGCTTAAATTTTGTGACCACTGTTCACAGAATGCGGGCGCCTGGTATGACCTGGTTCCGGCTACCTCTGTTTGTTTGGGGACTGTATGCCACCGCTTGGATTCAGATTCTGGCAACTCCCATTGTTGGAATTACACTATTGATGGTTGTTGCCGAGCGTGTATTTAATGTCGGGATTTTTGACGCGGCAAAGGGTGGTGATCCAATTTTGTATCAACATTTATTCTGGATTTATTCGCATCCGGCAGTCTACATCATGATTCTTCCTGGGATGGGCGTTATCTCTGATATTATCCCGACTTTTGCAAAACGGACCATTTTCGGTTATAAGGCAATAGCCTATTCTAGTCTTGCTATCGCCATTTCAGGATCCCTTGTTTGGGGACATCATATGTTCGTGAGTGGACAAAGTTACTTGGTGGGAGTTATTTTTTCAGCAATTACATTTCTGGTGGCAATACCGAGTGCCATTAAAGTATTTAATTGGGTGGCTACATTATATAAAGGATCAATCGATCCTCAACCACCACTTTTGTATTCTCTGACATTTATTTTCCTTTTTATGATTGGGGGATTTACCGGTGTAATGAACGGCGTCTTAAATGTGAACGTGCATGTCCATGACACATACTTTGTTGTAGCTCATTTTCATTATGTCATGTTCGGGGGAACTGGTTTTGCCTTATTTGCAGCGATGCATTATTGGTTTCCTAAGATGTTTGGCAGAATATTCAATAAAAAGATAGCCCATATCGCTTTAGCAATTATGTTTGTAGGATTCAATATGCTCTACTTCACCATGTTGACCATGGGCTATCAGGGAATGCCCCGCCGATATTATGATCATCTTCCCCAATTTCATACTAGTCATGTTGTTGCAACTGTAGGTTCCTGGGTCTTAATTGCCGGACTTTTGCTTATGTTTTGGAACCTATTCAGGTCCATAAAGAAAGGAGAAAAGGTTGGGGACAATCCCTGGGGTGGAGCAACCTTGGAATGGCAGATTCCCTCACCCCCACCTCATGAAAATTTTGAGAAAATCCCTTATGTAGACCACGAACCGTATGAGTTTCAGAAAGTGGAGGCCGGCACATGAACAATACTATGGAAGTTGTGGAGTCACACCACACGGATGAAGGCGCAAAATTGGGAATGTGGCTCTTTCTATTTACGGAACTATTACTTTTCGGTGGTATGTTCATTCTGTATTCGATATACCGCGCTAAACACTCTCAGGAATTTTTTCTGGCCGCGAGTGAGTTAAACACTTTTATTGGTACTTTCAACACATTAGTTTTGCTTACCAGTAGTTTAACCGTCGCATTATCCATCGAGGCTTACCGAAGAGCACACAAGAAAGCAGCAATCTGGCTATTGATCGCGACAATTCTGATGGGTCTGACCTTTATGGTCAACAAATACATTGAGTGGACTGCAAAAATTCATCATGGAATTTATCCGGGTTCGGCCGAACTCTTGAGCATGAGTGACGGAGAGATGTTGTTTTTTAACCTGTACTATGTGATGACCGGACTTCATGGATTGCATGTTGTCATTGGCGTAGGTGTATTATCTTTCATGTTATATTTTATTTCGAAAAAGCCCCCTGAAGGCGAAAAGTTTGATAAGTCGGCTGCAATTAAATTAGAAAATTCAGGATTATATTGGCATTTGGTTGACATTATATGGATTTTCCTGTTTCCGCTATTCTATCTGATTAGTTAAAAGGAGATATAAATGAGTGAGCATGAATCCGAACACCTGTTAGGATATGGTATTTTTATGGTTGTATGGTTGGCACTTATCGTACTGACCGGATTAACGGTGGTGGTGGCAGGTGTTGATCTGAAGGCCATGACTGTTACGACAGCCCTACTGATAGCCAGCATTAAGACAATTCTTGTTTTAATGTACTTTATGCACCTTAAGTACGAACCAAAATTCTTTAGAATCATGGTGATAATCGTGGTCATCGCTTTGGTCACTTTTATCTTTATTACTTTCTTAGATGTTTTCTTTAGATAAATCTATATTGAAGGAGAGATAATGGAGTCCGGGAATTTTACCTATCAAGTCGATCCTGTTTTTGTCTTTGTTTTGGCTGTCTCCATATTTTTTATTATCGGGATAACGGCAACAATGCTTTTTTTTCTTTTCCGTTACCACAAAAAAAGGAATAAAGTTGCCAAAGATATTCATGGTCATGCAGGTCTAGAAATTATCTGGACGGTTATCCCTTTAATTCTTGTAACCTTCATGTTCTATTTCGGCTGGGTAGGGTTTAAAAAAATGGTGAATCCGCCTGGGGATGCAATGAACATTAAGGCAACAGGCCGAATGTGGTCCTGGCTATTTGAATACGAAAATGGGGTACAAACGGATACACTTTACGTTCCGGTGAATAAACCGGTTAAACTCACCCTCAATTCCCTCGACGTTATCCATAGTTTCTATATCCCGGCATTTCGGGTGAAGAAAGATGTGGTTCCCGGAAAAATCAGAAATGTTCTATGGTTTTCGGCGGATGCTGTTGGATCCTATGATGCGTTCTGTGCCGAATATTGCGGACAGAGGCACTCTTACATGCTCACTAAAGTGGTGGCTATGCCGCAGGATAGTTTTAACGAGTGGTATGCTGATGCCGGTAGTCAGATACAAATGATGACAATAGCAAAAGAGGAGGGAGAGACCACAGCAACCTCTTCCCAAAGAGGTTTGATGCTTATAAAAACGAAGGGTGGTTGTATTGCCTGTCATAGTCTGGACGGTACGAATTTAGTAGGGCCAACATTTAAAGGGATATACCAAAGGCAGGAAACTGTATTAGTAGCTGGTGAAGAGCAACAGATCATTGCTGATGAGACTTATCTTCGAAAATCAATGATAGACCCCACGGCTCAGGTCGTAAAAGGTTATCTTGCTGTTATGCCACCGGCTCCCTTGAGTGAAGAGGAAATTGAAGAGGTCATTGCATACTTAAAAGAGTTAAAATGACCACGATTTTATGAATTTTTCAAGACAGAGAAAGATTTACCTTGAATTAAGTAAAGTCCGCATTTCTTTTCTGGTAGCGCTTTCCACAGCATCGGGATTTATCGTGCAGCGCGCTGCCCTTACATTAGATGTTCTCATGCCCACATTAGCGGTTTTTATTCTTGCAAGCGGTTCATCAGCCCTCAATCATCTTCAGGAAAAAAAACCTGACAGCTTGATGGAGCGAACCAGACACAGGCCTGTACCATCAGGTAGTATTTCTCAAACGAACGCACTTGTCTTTGCAATTTCGATGGTCATCTCTGGAATTTTTCTCCTTTATAAATTTTCACTGATAATCCCGTTGGTTTTAAGCATTTTGAACGTCTTTTGGTACAACGCGGTTTATACCCCTTTAAAAATGAAAACGCCCTATGCCGTATTGCCGGGTGCATTGATTGGAGCAATGCCTCCCGCGATTGGATGGACGGCCGCAGGTGGCAGTCTTTTTGATCCGTTTTTGCTGGCGTTAGCCTCCTTTTTTTTCATTTGGCAAATTCCTCATTTTTGGCTTTTATTGCTAAGTTTAGGCAATCAATATAGTATGGCGGGCTATCCAACTTTGACTGACAGATTTTCCGATCAAAAAATTGCGAGATTTGCCTTTTCCTTCATGGTTTTATCGGCGATCAGTTGTATCGCGATTCCATTTTTCAACCCCGAGAGTTCACTATTTCTATATTTTTCATTAATTTTGTTTTCTTTATGGCTGTTGTGGTCGAATCGAAAATTATTACGATACAAGAAAAAGGATCATTTATTGAGAAATGCCTTCATGAAAATAAATCTGTATGTGCTATTCGTAATGGTAGCACTAACCATCGATCGGATATTTAATTTCCATCTTTAATTTTGAAACACCCAAAGAATAAGATATATTTAATGTGTAAAAAACTGAAATTTCTCGCACTTGCTTCCAGTAATTATCATTCCAAATGAATGGTTGAATCTTCGGGTGTATTTTTTTATTTTATTTCCTTTGGTTCATATAATTTTTTTGAATTCAAGTCTCAATACAATTTTAATGAATGGAGAAAATAATGGATTTTGATGTTTTGGTTATTGGATCGGGTCCCGGTGGATATGTTGCGGCAATCCGTGCAGCCCAGTTAGGTAAAAAAGTGGGAATTGTTGAGAGAGCGGAGCTGGGCGGAATTTGCCTTAATTGGGGCTGTATTCCCACAAAAGCGTTACTGAGAACGGCAGAGGTAAATGAACTGATAAAAAATTCCGCCTCATTTGGTCTTCCGGTTGAAAAACACTCCATTGATTTCCCAAAAATTATCAAAAGAAGCAGGGATGTTGCAAATCGGTTATCAAAAGGTGTTTCCTTTCTAATGAAAAAAAATAAAGTGGAGGTGATTACCGGCAACGGTAGATTGTTGGATAAGAATACCGTGGAAGTGACCGGCGAAAATGATTCAAAAAGAAAAACAACTGCAGGAAATTTGTTGATTGCTACCGGTGCCAGGCCGCGAAATATTCCCGGAATGGAGATCGATGGGAAATTGGTTATGAGCTATAAGGAAGCAATGGTGGTCGATAAATTGCCTGAATCGATTGTGGTAGTCGGTGCAGGGGCTATTGGAGTGGAATTCGCGTACTTTTTTAATGCTCTCGGCTCAGATGTAACCATTGTGGAAATGTTGCCGCATCTCCTGCCAATCGAAGACGAGGAAGTATCGAGGGAGTTGGAAAAATCATTTAAAAAACAAGGCATCAAATTTCATTTGAATACAAAGGTTGAATCACTGGAAAAAGGGAAATCGGAGGTTAAATTAACCGTGAGCAATGGGGGTAAGAGTGAGGCCATAAAGGCAAAATGTGTTCTTATGGCAATTGGGGTGCAGGGAAACGTGGAAAATATTGGACTGGAAGAGGTAGGAATTGAACATGAAAATGGAAACATCAAAGTAAATGAGTATTACCAAACCAATGTAGCGAATGTGTATGCCATCGGAGATGTCATCGGGGCCCCCTGGCTGGCCCATGTGGCTTCAAGGGAAGGAATTACTGCTGTTGAACATATGACCGGAGAGGAAGTGGTTCCCATCGATTATAACACTATTCCCGGATGCACGTACTGTCAACCTCAAGTAGCATCTGTCGGTTTAACTGAAAAGAAGGCAAAAGAAATGGGTTATGACTTAAAGGTGGGTCGTTTTCCAATTCGAGTAAATGGCAAAGCGATGGCTCTGGGTGAATCAGAAGGCTTTATTAAAATAATATATGATTCAAAATATGGTGAGCTGCTGGGTTGCCACATCATCGGGCCGGAAGCCACAGAGCTGATTACAGAGGTTACCCTTGCGAAAGCGGTTGAATCAACTTACATGGAGGTGTTGCATACCATCCATCCACATCCGACATTGAGTGAAATTGTACTTGAAGCAACTCACGACGCATTGGGTGAACCGATACATATTTGATGTTGAGCCCTGATTTTACATCATAAAACCAAAAAGAGCTTATGATAAATCAGGTTCAACCATTTCCTTTCATTGTTCTATTTTTTGATGCGATGTAGCTGGACTAGAAGCAAAAAAGAAAGTCTTTCTGAGGGAAATTAAATTTTCAATGGTACAGAAGGAAAAAAAATTAGTAATTCAAGATATTGGCCGACAATCCTATCAACCAGTTTGGGATTATCAAAAAAAACTACAGCAGCTTCGTATTGCCAAAAAAATCCCGGACACATTGATATTGGTGGAACACACACCGGTTTATACCATCGGCAAAAACGGCTCTGACCTGCACATCATTGGTAATAGTGAATATTTACAATCAAATAATATTGATATTGTACGCGTGGATAGAGGAGGGGATGTTACCTATCATGGGCCGGGGCAATTGGTAGGTTATCCGATATTTGATCTTCGTCAGCACAAGGAGAGTGTTTCGTGGTACATGAGAAATTTGGAAGAAGTGTTTATCAGAGTCCTTTCACACTGGAATTTAAAAGCAGATCGCAACCAGGGATACACCGGTGTCTGGATAGCCGATGAAAAAATAGTGGCGTTCGGTGTTCGGATATCCCGATGGGTCACCATGCATGGATTTGCGTTTAACATCAATACAAATCTGAATCATTTTTCAGGAATCATCCCCTGTGGAATTTTCCACTGTGGAGTTACCTCGTTGGCAAAACAATTGGGCCGAGAAATTGATATGCAGGAAGCGAAGGAAGAGGTAATAAGTGAATTTCAGAATGTCTTTAATTTTTCGGAGATTGAGACTGTGTCAGAAAAATTTGAAGAAAAGATCAGGGTAATGGAGGGAATTGAATGACAAAATATCAGGGATTCGATAGAGGGGAGTTACTTGAGATTTACAAATTAATGTTTTTGTCCAGGAAGATGGATGAAAAGATGCTGAATTTGCTCCGTCAGGGAAGGGTACATTTTCATATCGGCGCTTCCGGGCATGAGGCAGCACAGGTGGCTGCTGCGGCGAATTTTATTGGGGGAAAAGACTGGGCATATCCGTATTACCGTGATCAGGCATTTTTGCTAAAATGGGGTCAGACCATTCAGGAATTGTTTTTGCAATATTTGGCCAAACGGGACGATCTCTCCGGTTCCGGACGCCAATTGCCGCAGCATTTTGGTCATAAAGAGCTAAGAGTGGTTTGTCAGTCCAGCCCCACCGGAACTCAATACCTGCAGGCAGTAGGCACTGCTATGGGTGCGGTAAAAGATAAAACCGATGAAGTTGTTTATGTGAGCAGCGGCGAGGGTGCAACCAGTGAGGGTGAATTTCATGAAGCGCTCAACTGGGCAAGCCGGGATAAACTTCCCGTAATTTTCCATGTCGAAGACAACCACTTTGCCATAAGTGTACCAAAAACGCAGCAAACCAGCGGAGCATCTGTGTACAATATCGTCTGCGGCTACGAGAATCTTGGCCGGTATGAGGTGAATGGTACCAATTTTTTTGAAACTCATAAAGCATTTGCAAAAGCAGTGAAAAGAGCCAGAGAAGGCAAGGGCCCCTCTGTTGTGGTGAGTGATGTCATCCGGTTACTTCCTCATTCATCCAGCGACGATCACGCCAAATATCGATCTCCGGAAGAATTGGAAAGAGACCGCCAGCGTGATCCTATGACAATTTTTATGGACCATGGGTTAAAGGAAAAGCTCTTCACAGAAAAAGATATTGAAAAAGTTGAACAAGAGGTTCTTGAATTAGTTGAACAGACAACAGACTGGGCTCTCGATCAATCTGATCCGGAACCGGAAGACGCACTAAAGAATCTGTACGTAAGCTGGTTAAATCCGGCAAAGGAAGAACCTCCGAAATCGACCGGTCAGCCTATTATGCTCCTGGAAGCAGTTAATCACGCATTAAAAGAAGAAATGGAGCGCAATCCCAGAACCATCGCTTTTGGGGAAGACATTGCTGATCCAAAGGGGGGCGTATTTACCGTTACAAAAGGTTTGACCGATCTGATTGGAAAGGATCGTGTATTTAATTCACCAATCGCCGAAGCAAGTATTGTCGGAACGGCAATCGGATTGGCAATTCGCGGATTTAAGCCGGTAGTTGAGATACAGTTCATGGATTATATCTGGCCGGCAATGATGCAAATTAAGGATGAGCTGGTAACCATGTATTATCGGTCCAATGGCGCATACAAGGCTGATGTAGTAATTCGAACACCTGTGGGAGCTTATATTCATGGCGGATTGTACCATAGTCAGACAGCCGATGGAATCTTTGCTCATATTCCCGGGATAAGAGTCGTTTTTCCAAGTAATGCCGCCGACGCAAAGGGACTTTTAAAGGAAGCCATTCGTGGGGAGGACCCGGTACTGTTTTTGGAGCATAAGGGATTGTATCGCTCCCGATTAACCGAGCGACCGGAACCCGATGCCGATTACACGATCCCTCTGGGCCGGGCAAAAATCGTGCAGGAGGGTGAGGATTTAACAGTTGTAACATGGGGGATGCAGGTGTATCAAACCGCTGATGCGCTCAAGCAGCTTTCGGATTTGGATACATCTGTTGAAGTGATTGATATCCGAACGCTTAATCCGTTGGATTTCGATACCATATTGGCCTCAGTGAAAAAAACCGGCAAAGTTTTGATAGTTCATGAAGACCACCTAACCGGCGGTTTTGGCGGAGAAATCGCAGCAAGAATAGCCTCGGAGGCATTTGAATTTCTGGATGGACCTATAACGAGGATTGCCGCAGAGGACGTCCATCATCCCTATCATCCAAAGCTGGAACACCGAATTCTGCCACAGGTGGACGATATTGCCAAAGCGATGAAAGAATTGTTAATCTATTAGGAGTTTTATAATGAAAGTTGACATTAAGATGCCAAAGCTGGGTGAGAGTATTACCGAAGGAACCATTGTGAAATGGTTGAAGAAACCCGGTGATCACGTAAAAAAAGATGAATCTCTTTTAGAGATTTCAACTGACAAGGTGGATTCGGAAATTCCCAGTCCTCACGAGGGTGTACTGGTGGAGATATTGAAAGAAGAAAATGAAACCGTAGAAGTAGACGCGGTAATCGCGCGGATGGAAAAAGATGGTAAAGCAGATGTAAGAAAGGAAGAAGCGGCTGAACCGGAAGAGGAATCCAAAGCGGAAGAGACGTCCAAGGCTCGAGAAGAATCCCAACCGGCTGATGCTGAAACAAAAGAGGAAAAATCGGCCATTGAACAGAATGGGGATGGAGAGGTTGTGGATGTACTTATGCCAAAATTGGGTGAGAGCATTACCGAAGGAACCATTGTGAAATGGTTGAAAAAACCCGGCGATCAGGTAAAAAAGGACGAATCTCTTTTAGAAATTTCCACTGATAAAGTGGATTCTGAAATTCCCAGTCCTTACGAGGGAGTGGTGGTTGAAATTTTAAAAAATGAGAATGAGACAGTTGATGTTGATACTGTCATTGCCAGAATTCAGGTGGGAAAAAAAGCAGGCGCTGTCGCTCCTAAAAAGGAGAAACCAACTGACTCCGAGTCGGGCAATGGACGACCTGAGAAAGAAAAGAAACCTGGAAAAACAGAAACCGCTCAAGCCCCGTCCAAAACTGAAAAACCCGGCGATGGAAAAAAATTCTTTTCGCCTTTGGTACTGAATATTGCCCGCAAAGAGGGTGTCTCTGTGGAGGAGTTGGAACAAATTTCCGGAAGCGGTTTGGATGGAAGGGTAACCAAAAAAGACATGCTGAAATATGTGCAGAACAAAAAACAAGGCATTGCTCCGAAAGCTACACCAAAGCCGTCTGCTGAAGTAGCTGCTCAATGGAAAGACAAGCAGGTTGAAATTATCCCTATGGATGCCGTCCGAAAGAAAATCGCCAAACACATGCAGGAAAGTAAAGCTACCTCGCCGCATGTCTATGGTGTAGCCGAATGCGATTTCACCCATATCATGGAAATCGTAAAATCGAATAAAGCAGAATTTGAGAAAAAAGAGGGATTTAAACTCACATTTAATCCGTTTATTCTCTATGCTGTTACCAAGGCACTCATGGACTTTCCCGGCGCAAATGCATCGCTGGAAGGCGATAATATTGTCCAGAAACACTTTATTAATCTTGGAATCGCGGTAGCAACGGAGCGGGGTTTGATTGTGCCGGTGTTAAAAAACGCGGAAGAGAAAAATTTCCGGGGATTGGCGCGGAGCGCTTATGATCTGGCCATGCGTGCCCGAAATAAACAACTGGCAGTTGAGGATGTTCAGGGTTCCACATTCACCATTACCAATTACGGTGTATTTGGAAACATTATTGGCTTTCCAATCATTAACCAGCCTAATGTGGCAATTTTGGGAGTAGGAGCAATAAAGAAACGCCCGGTGGTTATTGAAACGGAACAGGGCGATACCATTGGTATTCGTTCACAGGCATTTTTAACTTTGTCGTATGACCACCGTATCGTTGATGGAGAATTAGGCGATAAAACGTTGCAGCGGGTGGTTCATTACCTGCATAATATTACTGAAGATATCCTTTAGAGAGTATTAAATGGAAAGAGAAAAAAGACCGGACTGGTTAAAGGTTCGGTTTACTGTAAACGAAAACTTTAGCGAGCTGCGCGACATTGTAAGCAGCAATGCTCTTCATACGGTTTGTCAGGAGGCCCGATGTCCCAACCAGAGTGAGTGCTGGGGAAGGGGTACCGCCACCCTGATGATTTTGGGAGATGTCTGTACCCGCTCATGCGGATTTTGTGCCGTGAAGACCGGACGACCGCCGGTCTATGACCGTGATGAACCTTACCGGGTAGCAGAGGCGGTTCTCAAGATGAATTTGAATCATGTGGTATTGACCTCGGTGAACCGTGATGAACTACCTGACCAGGGAGCAGAAGTTTGGGCAAAAACAATTCGGGAAATCCGCAAAGCCTGTCCAGAGACATCTATTGAGGTGCTTATTCCCGATTTTAAGGGAGAATATGAACCACTAAAAATGGTCATCGATGGTGCGCCAGAAATTCTCTCGCACAATCTTGAGACGGTTCCGCATCTGTATCGAAGGGTTCGTCCACAGGCAAAATACGAACGTTCTTTGTCTGTATTGGAAATATCCAAGCAGGAAGGAATGACCACAAAAACCGGCATCATGGTGGGCTTGGGTGAAACATTTGAGCAGGTTCTTGAAGTATTGAGAGACGGTCGGGAGGCAGGTCTGGATATTTTTAATATCGGTCAGTATTTACAGCCTACGAAACGCCACTTGCCTGTGGAGCGGTTTGTCCATCCGGATGAGTTCGCCGAATACAAAAAGTATGGCATGAGTATTGGATATAAACATGTGGAAAGCGGTCCTCTGGTGCGAAGTTCCTACCATGCTGAGGAACAGGTTAAGCACATGGCAATCACTCAATAAATCAGTGCACATGCTTCAAAGGAAAATTCCCTTTTTTGAATCTCCACACTGCTGAATCACAAAAGTATCATCCAATTTTTGCAGATTTGATTTGTATTTCACCTTGAATAATCCGGCTTGAAAAATATGGATCCCGTATTTACCAGAAACCGTCTAACGATAAGATAAAAAGGCAAACGAATAAGTTTATGGCTGCTCTCATGTGATTGGCATCTCACCAACATATATGAAATTTGATCGATTGAAATTCACCTCAGAAAAACATTGATCAAAATCATCCCAAAACCTGATTCAAATCATTTCTTGTTAATAGAAGACCATTTAGATTTGAGAATTGTCAAGGCAAAAATATTATTACAAAGGTTACTTGATAATAGTAGATGAAGGTCTCTGTAAAATTATTTTACTCATGGCTTTTTGGGTCAACCTTTTTATATTTGGTCTCACAATTCAATATTTTATTTGATGTTTTGATGCAAAAATTCTTTAACCCAAAAAAATAGGGAGAACAGCTAATGGTAGTTGGAGTTCCCAGGGAAACATTTCCGGGTGAAAATCGGGTCGCTTTGATACCTGCCGGTGTTACCACACTCACCAAAGCAGGTCTGGAAGTTGTGGTGGAAAAAAACACTGGTGTTGCTGCCGGATATCCGGATAAGGAATTTACCGACAAAGGCGCCAAAATTATTGAGAAACGGGCAGACGTATTTTCCAAAGCGGATATCATCCTGCAGGTGCGAGGCTACGGTGCCAATCCCGAAGAAGGGAAAAGAGACCTGGCAGTGATGAAGGAGGGGCAGGTGGTGATTGCTTCATTGGAGCCACTTTCGGAAGCAAAACTGATGCAGGAACTGGCCAAGCAAAGAACCATCTCCTTTGCCATGGAGTTGATTCCACGCATCACCCGTGCGCAGAGCATGGACGTCTTATCCTCCATGGCAAATATTGCTGGCTACAAAGCAGTGCTGCTAGCTGCCGATGTCCTTCCAAAAATGTTTCCCATGATGATGACCGCCGCTGGTACCATTGTTGCCGCAAAGGTGTTTATTATCGGAGCAGGCGTTGCGGGATTGCAGGCCATTGCCACCGCGCGACGGCTCGGTGCGGTCGTGCATGCCTATGATGTGCGCCCGGCGGTAAAAGAGCAGGTGCTTAGTCTGGGTGCCAAATTTGTTGAAATGGAACTGGAAGCCGGTGAAGCAGAGGATAGAGGTGGGTATGCCAAGGAGATGGATGAAGAATTTTATCGTAGGCAGCGGGAACTAATGACCCGGGTGGTAGCAGAAAACGATGTGGTAATTACCACTGCAGCGGTTCCGGGCAAAAAAGCACCGGTCCTGATCACCGAAGAGATGGTAAAGGGAATGCATCCCGGATCGGTCATTGTAGATCTGGCAGCGGAGCGGGGCGGCAACTGTGAACTCACCGAAGCAAATAAAACAGTTGAAAAGCACGGAGTGACTATCCTTGGACCGATCAATTTAGCAGCGACAGTGCCTTTTCACGCCTCACAAATGTATTCAAAAAATATTGTCACCTTTCTGAATTTGCTTGTTAAGGAAGGGAAATTAAATCTCGATATGGAGGACGAGATCATACGCGATACATTGGTTACTCAGGGGGGTGAGGTAGTAAACCAGCGAGTCAAAGAACTGTTAACAGGTGCTTAAAATTTGGCGCTTTTTGGAGAATTCTGCTTCAAACCAAATTAGAGAATATTCTAAAATTTACTGAATGAAATAATCCGCGAAAATTTGCGGTAAAATAAAATGGAGGGATTCGATTATGGAAAGTTTTTTGATGGCGTTAACCGTTTTTGTTCTTGCCATCTTTGTGGGATTTGAGATTATCACCAAGGTTCCTCCCACACTTCACACCCCTTTAATGTCCGGCTCCAATGCTATTTCCGGAATTACTATCGTTGGCGCCATTCTTTCTGCCGGTGGTGCAGTAATGGCCAAAGATATCATTTTTAGCATCGCTTTTCTGAATCTGGAAATGTCCCTTTCCAGCCTGTTGGGATTTCTGGCTGTCATTTTTGCAACAATTAATGTTGTGGGCGGCTTTATGGTAACTCATCGAATGTTAGAAATGTTCAGGAGAAAGGATTGAGCCATGCCAACAGAATATTCAACAATACACGTTATCATTACGATTGCATACCTGCTTGCCTCGGTATTATTCATATTTGGTCTGAAAGGTTTAACCCATCCACGAACTGCCGTTCGGGGAAACCTACTGGGTGCAACCGGAATGTTTATTGCGGTCATCGTTACGCTGCTCTATCAGGAAGTTGTCAGCTTTCAATTGATTATTGCCGGAGTGGTGATTGGCGGGCTTATCGGTGCGGTGCTTGCGGTAAAAATCGAGATGACAGCCATGCCGCAGCTGGTAGCTCTGTTTAATGGATTTGGCGGCGGCGCTTCGGTCCTGGTTGCCGGAGGTGAGCTGGTGAAAGCTACATCCGATCCCGGATTGCAGGCGCTGATTGCCATTGCAGCATCAGGATTAATCGGTGCAGTAACTTTTTGGGGCAGTTTGGTTGCCTTTGGTAAATTGCAGGGTGTGGGTGTCCCCGATGCGCCAGTTCGTTATCCCGGAGAGCAAATCGTAAAAATAATTTTGCTTCTGGCAAGTATCATTTTTGGAATCATGATGGTTATGGATTTTACTGCCATTGGATATTACTGGTACCTGGTTATTCTGGCATCCGTTTTAGGAGTACTGCTGGTTATTGCTATCGGTGGTGCAGATATGCCGGTGGTAATTGCGCTGTTGAACTCCTATTCCGGATTGGCGGCGGCGGCAACTGGTTTTGTGCTTTCCAATAATGTGCTAATCATTGCCGGTTCCCTGGTAGGCGCCTCTGGACTTATACTGACCAATATCATGTGTAAAGCCATGAACCGCTCTTTGGCAAATGTGCTGTTTGGCGGATTTGGTGCGGTGGATACTTCCAAACCGGCGGATGACATTTATGCAAATGTGAAAGCAACTTCTCCGGATGAACTGGCCATGCTGCTGGAAACCTCCCGCCGTGTAGTTCTGGTTCCCGGTTATGGAATGGCGGTGTCTCAGGCGCAGCATGCTGTCCGCGACCTTTTTAATTTGCTGGAATCGAAGGGTGTGGAAATGGAATTTGGTGTGCATCCGGTTGCCGGACGAATGCCGGGACACATGAACGTTCTTTTAGCGGAAGCAGATATTCCTTATGATAAATTGAAAGAGATGGATGAGGTCAATTCTATCCTGGAGCAAACAGATGTGGCCATTGTGATTGGCGCAAATGATGTGGTCAATCCGGTGGCGAGAACCGATCCCAACAGCCCGATAGCCGGAATGCCCATTATTGATGTGGACAAGGCCAAAACAGTAATCGTCATCAAACGAAGCCTGAGTCCGGGATTTGCCGGGATTCCCAATCCGTTATTCGCACTGGATAACGCCTTGATGCTATTTGGCGACGGCAAGAAAATGATACAGGAGACCGTAACTGCCCTGAAGGAAGGATAATTCATTTGATAGACTATATCGTTCCCTATTCTGATTCGTGGACGAGCGATGGAATAATTAGCAAAAATTCCGGGATTTATGAATCTCGGGATTTTTTTATGAATATCTAATGAATATCGGAATGGGGTACAATGGTTACAAAATAAGAAAACATTCTTGTTGATTCTTGACTATATCGCTTATCGCGCTTATCTTTTTTCTAGACCAAAACCACTTTCAAATGAAATATCTTGAATTTAAACCTTCAAATCCCCTCTCAAAAGTTATTCAGCTCATCTGACTGATCGAATCCGAGTGGTTGGCAGATGATTATCCAAGAGAAAAAATTTCGCCGAACGGCATAGTCGAAATTGTCTTTCACTACCGGGGACCTTTTGTTACCTATTTATCAAGCGGGGACAGATTTGTTCAGCCTAAAGGGTTTGCCATCTCACAAATGCGAAAATTTATTGAGATTGAATCAAACGGTACGATAGGATTTGTTTCGGTGCGTTTTTACCCCTTGGGGGCCCATCATTTTTTCAGAGAGCCGGTAAAAAATTTTCTGGATGATACCATTGACATTTAATATTTGTGGAAGGATTTACCAGTCAACCTGTTCAAAAAATAGTCGGAATTAGTCGCCTTACTGCTGCTGTGTTATTTGAATCAGGCCGTCTTGAAAATAATGGCCAGATTCAAAGTTCCGATTTTTTGAATTCGCGAATTGAAACCGAATTAGGATACCGGCTAAATAAAACGATAAACGAAGAGGTGTCCATAGATGAAGTCAGGAATCTGGTAAATGAGGTGGTAGCAGTTGTAGAAATCCTGGATGCATCTCTTGAGGATTTAAAAAATATAACAGCGGTTGATTTTATCGCAGCGAATACATTCAGTTCTCATTTTATGATTGACAATGCTCCGTCTGTAAATAAGTTGGATCCAAATATCGTAGTCGTCACATTATTCCACGAAGATACTTTAAGCAATCAGGGACTCGCTGTTGATGCTCTGGGTGATCAGTGGAAAGCCCTCAGTCAATTAATAAATAAAGTAGTTTTGCACGGTTACGAAATTAGAGCTTCGGAAATTCTAATTACCGGAGCATTGGGATTTGTGCTGCAATCTAATAAGGGAGAATATACCGCCAACTTTGGTAATGAGTTAGGCCAAATAAAGTTTGAGATTCATTAGTCAATCCACCTATTTGTTTTACTAAAATTTTTTTTCTTATCTTTCGCCATTCATCAATTCCAGAGATTCCGGGGCAAGTTCATTATAAATTTTTTATTTAATGTTTGAATAAATTTGGCACCGCTTATTATATTCCTTGCATTATTTTAGGAATTAATCTCTTGGTACTGTACTTAAAACCGTAATAAACTTTTCTGCTTTCTTTATCTTTCTTTTTAGCTTATTTAATGACCATTCAAAAGAAGAACAATTTTTAAATTTCGAGGAGACCATTTATGGATTTTCTTAGCGGACTTATATCCACCCCTCGAGTTGAGCATTTACTAATAAACCATTACATTATAATTGGTGTTTCCGCACTATTCCTGTTTTATATCGGCATCCTGTTTGGATCTGTCTCTTTTGCGCTTCTATTTAATACCCTGGCCAGGTCCGAGGAAAATCAATTCTACCAACAGTTCGCAAAAGATTTAGCATCCACATTTATGGCAAAGAAGATGGTTGGGGTTATCCTCGGAATATTACCGGTTGCTGTATTGGCTATAGCTTATGCCCAAAATCTGTTTGAGGCGGATATTAAAATCTCTCAATACTTTTTTTATATTCTCCTATTTTCAATTCTAGGAGTTGTCTTTGCCTTTTTGTTCAAAAGTGCAATGTTGAAAGAGGAAGGCAGTTACGAAATTCAGCAGCTTTTGGGAACTATCTCCCTTTTCAGCCTTCTCTTAATGGTCTTTGTATTTATTTCAAGCACCAGTTTAATTTTGTTCCCCTCGAAATGGAACCTTGTAAAGCTTCCGATACCGGTCTTTTTTGATTTTAATATTGTGGTGCGATTTTTAACCCTCTTGGTAGCTGCTTTAGGTTTTACAGGAAGCGCCATTCTATTTTTTTATTTCAACTGGATGGGAGGCAAGGATAATATTGATGAGAAATACCAAAACTTTGTTTTAAAGTTTGCGGGTGGTGTTGCGATAGCATCCACTATTGCTCTGCCAATTTTCATTTTGTGGAATTATAAAACCATCCCACCACTGGCTGAATCTACTCTGGCATACGAACTGGCAATTGGCATTGTATTTATATTAATGATTATCTGCCTGTTGCTCTATACTGTATTAAGTAAATTTACGGTGCACAATGGTACTCAAATTTTTGTGTTGTTTATTATTGTTTCTATCAGTTTGAGTTTTACGGATAACCTTGCTAGAGAAACTGCACTCGCGGAGCATTCATTATATCTGTACAAAAAAGCAGAAGAAGTTGCCAACGAAGTGGCAATGATGCGTGATGAGTTGCGCGGCCCTGCAGAGACCGATGCCGCAATGGGCGAACAGATTTTTAACACTCGCTGTATTGCCTGTCACAAATTCGATCAGCGGCTGGTAGGTCCTCCATATACTGAAACCTTACCCAAGTATGAAAATGACATCGAATCTCTCGGTAACTTTATTCTCAATCCGGTAAAAATGAATCCGGAGTATCCAGTTATGCCTAACCAGGGGCTAAAACCAAATGAAGCGAAGGCGGTGGCGGAATACATAATGCAAAAATATATGGAAGAGTATAAGAAATGAACTACCGATGCTCAATCATGGGAGCTAAATATGGTTAAATATTTAATTCCGACAGCTTTAATCGGATATTTTCTTTTAATAAGTGTAGGACTTCTTGCTTTGGGTTTCCATTGGGACAACTATAATAAGCCACCGGATCAACCAATCGCGTTTCCTCATAACACCCATGCCGGTAAATTGGGATTGAAATGTCAATATTGTCATCAATACACAGAGAAATCCATGCAGGCCGGAATACCCACCGTTGCGCTCTGTATGGAGTGCCATAAAAATGCTGCTGTCGACAGACCGGAAGTCCGGAAATTAATTAAATATTGGGAGGATAAACAACCAATACCCTGGGCAAAAGTACATACTTTTCGAAAAAACGCCAATGTGCGATTCAGTCATAAACGACATATCAAAAAAGGTATTGACTGTGAGACCTGTCACGGTAAAATGGAGGTTGTGGTAAAGGTCCGACCGGCGCGCAATTTCAAAATGGGTTTCTGTGTTTCCTGCCATCGAGCGAATGCTGCTTCAACCGATTGCTGGACATGTCATAAATAACTAGTGAAGCGGAGGAAATAAATGGACAGGCGTGATTTTTTAAAGATAATGAGTGCGGTTTCAACTGCCACCTTAATGTCCTCATGCGGTGTGGAGAGGGGGACAGAGAAATTGATTCCATTTGTTGTCCCTCCGGAAGAGGATTACATACCGGGAGAAGATTATTTTTATAGTTCCACCTGTACGGAATGTCCGGCGAATTGCGGAGTTTCGGTAAAGGTAAGAGAATTTACTCCAATTAAACTGGAAGGCCTAGCCGGTCATCCGGTGAATCATGGTGCGTTATGTATGAGAGGGCAATTTTCTATAACTCGTCTTTATCATCCGGATCGCCTGAAAACGCCGTTAATGAAAGATGGACAAGGACGTTTTGTGGAAATTAGCTGGGACGATGCCTATAAAAGAATTTCTTCTGCTTTCGAAAATTCAAAAGAGAATAATCGAAAAAATGTGTATCTAACCGGGCGAACAACAGGTTCGTTGAATGAATTAATTGCTGAATTCTGCCGGGAAACGAATGTTGAACGCTTGCCGGATTATGAAGCAGTTTCTTATACAAACCTGGCAGAGGCGAATAAAATCGTTTTTGGTGAGCGGGATGTTCCAAGCTTTCATTTCGAAAGATCCGATTATTTAATAACCCTTGGTGCAGATATTTTTGATACATTTCTTAGTCCGGTTAATTATACTCATCAATTGAATGCTTCAAAGAAACGCAAGGATTTTGAATGGATTCATATCGAGCCACATGCAACACTGACCGGGTTTCAGGCCAGAGAAAAACTCAATTTAAGACCGGGTAGTGAGTTGCAGTTTCTGACATTTTTGCTGAATTACATTCTCAATAATAATCTGCAAAAAAATCGAATGCCTACACAAATTCTTAGCCATCTTCCGCAGATGACTGCACATGAAACCTCGGATGCGACCGGAGTTCAGCCTAACAAATTGAACCTGATAGCTCAAAAACTTGGCGAGGCGAAAACTCCTCTGTTGGTTGTTGGAGGTGTGGCTACGACTCAGGAGAATGGATTTGAAACAGCCGTTTTGGCTGCATTATTACAGTGGGCTATGGGTATGACCGAAAATGTGATCGATTTTAACGAATCCCAAAACTATGCTTCGGTTGGTACGGCAAATGATGTCAAGGATTTGGTAAATCGGCTGAATAAGAATGAAATTGGTGTGATTTTTCTTTCAAAAACGGATCCATTAAGCTCCTTGCCAGAATCAATAAATCTGGAAGATGGATTGACAAATGCGGACCTGAAAGTTGGAATTTCTGATTTCCATAATCTTACAACGGAAGAATGTCATATTGTGCTCCCTCTTTCCCATTTATTGGAATCATGGGGTGATAGTGAGCCAAGAAGAGGGCTTCTGAATGTAATTCAACCGATGATTGATCCAATTCATGATACAAAATCCGAAGGGGATATTGTCTTAAATATTGCTCAGTTGGTCAGCGGACAACAGACAATGGTAACTTATCAAGAATGGTTGTTCGCAAACTGGAATCAGAGATATGGTGCCGATTTTGCAGACAGATTTCTAAATGAGGGCTTTTCGAACATCAATGTGCCTAAAAAAAGGGTTTCTTTGCAATCATATGAAGTGCTGGAATTTCTCAAGAATACTACTTTTGATAATCCTGAATATGAATCAATATTGTATGCGGTGCCCTCGGTTCGGGCTTACGACGGACGCAGTGCCATACTGCCATTATCCTCTGAAATACCGGATCCACTCACCACCATCACGTACGGAAAATGGGTATCTATCTCTAAACACAATGCCGAGGATTTGGCGATAAAGGACAGGGGTGAAATAACATTAAAAATCAAAGGAAATAAAGTTGCCCTTCCAGTGAAATTACAGCCGGGGCTGGCAAAAAACATTTTCGTTGTTCACCTCAATCATTTTGATTCAAAACTATTTGATGTAAATCCGGGTTCAGGTGCTATAAATACAATCGTTACAAATTTTGAGGTGGCAAGTACCGGAAGTTCGGTCATTTTCCCAATCCTTGCCGGTTCAACCGATCAAGAAAACCGCGAAATTATTCCCCATCACTATGATGAAAAAGAACAGGAACATCACCATCATGTTCAACATACTTTGTATCCGGAAAAGGAGTACCCGGATTATCGCTGGTCCTTATCCATCGACTTGGAAAACTGCATTGGATGCGGTGCTTGTGTAGCGGCTTGCTATATAGAAAATAATATTCCCGTTGTTGGAGCTCAGGAACATTTACTTGGAAGGGAGATGTCCTGGATAAGAGTTCAGCCTTATTATAACGAAAGGGATGAGGCTGAATTTTTACCGATGATGTGCCAGCAGTGTGGAAATGCACCTTGCGAGACTGTCTGTCCCGTTTATGCGACCTATCATAATCCCGAAGGACTGAATGCAATGGTATACAACCGATGTGTTGGCACCCGTTACTGCCATAACAACTGTCCTTACAAAGTTCGCCGTTTTAATTGGTTCGAACGCGAATGGGAAACACCGATGGATAAAATGTTGAATCCGGATGTTTTCGTTCGCGGGAAGGGAGTTATGGAAAAATGTACTTTTTGTGTTCAAAGAATAAGGAAAGCTAAAGATGTCGCGAAGGATGAGAATCGCAAAGTTTATGATGGCGAAGTAACAACTGCCTGTGCACAAACCTGTCCTGCTGAAGCGATTGTCTTTGGAAACATGCTGGATCATGAGTCAGAAGTGTATGAAATTTCGCAATCCGACCGCAAATTCAGAGTACTGGAGTTAATAGGCACTGACCCGGCAGTGCATTATTTGCGTAAAGAGGAGACATAATATGAGTTCGGAATCGACGGACACACTGGATGCTAAAAACCGTCATGAATCTTATGCCATAGACTACAAAGACCAGATTGAACGAGATATCTTGATTGCCATGAAAAAGCCTACCCCATTGTTTTGGATTGGTCTGGGTATTTCGTTGTTATTTGTTTTTTGGGGAGCTGTATCCTGGGCAACTCAAATAAGAGATGGATTGGGCGTGGCACATATAAACAATCCGGTAGGCTGGGGTGCGTATATTACTGATTTTGTTTTTTGGGTTGGTATTGCGCATTCGGGAACTCTGATATCAGCGGTTCTTTATCTATTCCGGGCAAAATTTCGCAGTCGGTTTAACCGTTCCGCGGAGGCGATGACCATATTTGCAGTTATGACAGCCGGTTTATTTCCCCTTATTCACCTTGGCCGCGTTTGGTTTTTTTATTGGTTGTTTCCCTATCCAAATCAGCGATATTTGTGGGTCAATTTTCGTTCTCCTCTCATCTGGGATGTCTTTGCTGTAAGCACCTACTTCACGGTCAGTGCCATTTTTTGGTATGTCGGCATGATACCGGATCTGGCCATTGTCCGGAGATTCAAAACAGGTGTGCTACGAAAACTCTTTGATGCGTTATCTTTAGGCTGGACCGGGACATTTAAACAGTGGCAGCACTATAACCAGCTCTACAAATTTTTGGCTGCTTTCGCCACTCCCCTCGTTATATCCGTTCACTCGGTTGTTTCGTGGGACTTTGCAATGAGTGTCATTCCCGGATGGCATACGACTATATTTGCGCCCTATTTTGTTGCGGGAGCGATATTTTCCGGTACGGCGATGGTTATCACACTAGTTGTACCGATGAGAAAGATGTTCCGGCTGGAAAAGTATATTTCAATCGACGATTTTGATAAACTCGCAAAGATACTATTGTTTACCTCCATGATTGTGGGATATGCCTATATTGTGGAATATACACTTGCTTTTTGGAGCGGTAATGTTTTTGAAGCTGCACAATTTATCTATCGCTCAATAGGAGATTATGCATTTTTCTATTGGCTTATGATCACTTGTAACGTATTCATACCGCTTACACTCTTCATAAACAAATTGAGAAGAAACATAACTTACTTATTCATTTTATCACTTTTTGTTAACATTGGCATGTGGTTCGAAAGGTTTAATATCATTGTGATGTCCCTAGCTCATGACTACGATCCTTATAATTGGGGTTTTTATATTCCCAGCTGGGTAGAAATTGGTATTACACTGGGTAGTTTCGGATGGTTTTTCACCTTCTTTTTAATCTTCGCGAAAACACTGCCCATTATTTCCATGACTGAGCTGAAGGAGGAAGTAGAATGATTAAATATAGTTTTCAGGACAAGAAAAAATTTATGGATAAATTGAAGGATGTATATGAAAGCGGACTTTCACCTAAAAAGGTTCGTGTTATTCTGCCTCATCCCGATCATGATGTTGAGCATCTTGTTGAAGAATATTTGCCGAAATCCAAACTGAAATATTTCACGCTGGTTGGGGCCTTAGCCGGGTGCATTCTCGGTTTTGGATTTACCGCATTTACGGTATTGGATTGGCCACTCATTACTGGCGGAAAACCGCTACTATCCTGGCCTACATTTGTCGTTATCGCCTTCGAGCTTACCATATTACTTGGCGCAATCGTTTCCTTTGGCGGATTTTTATTTCTTGCAAAGATGCCCGATTTTCAGGGAATACTAACACCCGAAGACCACGGAAATGAGTATGTTATTCAAATTGAGAGCGAGGATAAAAAATGAATGAACGGAAATCAAAATTACCGGTGTTGTGGGTTTTAATTTTTATAACAGCGGTATTAATATTCATTTTGGAAACTTTCCTTCCCTCCGGCCAGGGTGGATCGCTTTTGTTTAACCTCACTTTTTGGATTGCACTCGTCGAAGGGAGTATCGCGGTTGTTGCCGCAAGTGAAGTTTCAAATGGTAAATGGTTGAAACCGTTTAAGCGGGAATTGCTATCGGTTTATCCATTATTACCCGTTTTTGCGATACTCTTTATTATATTTATTCCCAGGGTCGAATATTTCCCGTGGAGCCACGAAGAAGGAATATGGTTAAATAAAGATTTATTTATTTTTAGAAGTATTCTTTTTCCTTTAATTGCTTTTGTTTCTGCTAGAAAATTTGCCATCGAATCAATAAAGGAAAGCCCAAAACAAAATTTCTATGGCGTGATATATATTTTAGTGTTTGTTACCTCACAAACCTCGGTAGCCTTTGATTGGGTAATGTCCCTGGAGTATCCCTGGTTTAGTACACTATTTGGTGGATTACTTTTTATTGAAGCATTTTATATGGGTCTCGGATTGGGTGGTGTGTTAATCTTCTTTTATCACAAATATTACAAAGAGGCTTATCCTGATACCTTCGAAAAAAGCAGAATGGACGTTGCTACCTTACTTTTTGCCTTTGCCACTTTCTGGGGGGCACAATTTTATACACAATACCTGGTCATCTGGTATGGAAATATCCCGGAAGAGGTGTCTATGATTGCTTACAGGGTTGCCTCATCTCCACTCCGAGAATTTTCTTACCTGATGGTGGTATTTTTATTTGTGATACCTTTCTTGACATTTTTATCCCGAAAATTAAAAGCCAATTACACCGTTTTTCTATTGATTTCTCTCGTGGTGTGGGGAGGTGTAAGCATCCATCGACTGGTGTTTATTGCCCCCAGATTGTCCACAAGCCCATTATTGCTGATTGTGGAATTTATACTAATAGGGGCTTTATTTGTCTATGTTGTAAAATACAGGGAAGAATTAATCCCTGGCACCGTCTAAATTTATAAGAATAGATTGAGCCATTCGACAGCAATAATCATTCACACAGTAGTTTCTTTTTTCAAAAAAAATTCACAATGTTAGTTTTTAATCGTGCGAAACAATGAATCAGTGTGCTTCTTCTACTCAACATTACAATACTAAATTTAGGGAGCTCGAAAGTTAGTTTTTGCAATTTGGATATCCTGTTATTACTTTTGTGAAAAGAAGGGGAAAAGACAATGAAAGTGAAAGATATTCTGGCAAAAAAAGGAGAGAGTATTTATACCATTCTGGAAGAAAAGACGGTTTACGATGCGATTTCAGAATTGGTGAAGCACGGAATTGGTGCATTGCTGGTGTTGAACCAGGATAAAAGTCTGGTGGGAATTATTAGTGAGAGGGACATTCTGCGTGTGTGTCACAAACACGCTGACAAGCTGAAATCTTTGCAGGTTAAAGAGGTGATGACTAAGGAACTTATTGTCTCCACCCTTGAAGAGGATATTGAGAATGTGGAATATGTTATGACCGATAATCGAATTCGACACCTGCCCATTATGTCGGGGACTGAACTGGCGGGTGTTATTTCTATTGGGGATATTGTTAAGAATAAGTTAACCGTTACGACAGTTGAAAATCTTTATTTACGGGATTATATTCAGGGGAAGTATCCGGGATAGTGAACCCGGTTTTATAGGATATCTTAATTAAATTTCGTATCAATTCGATATGGTTCTGCCGTATCATTTGCCCCTCGTTTTATAAATTTCAATCATATAAGATTTAAAAAAAATCCGGGAAATTTAGTATACCGGGCGCATGGAATTTATTATATTCCTTAGAATTTCCAATCTTGTATATTACAATGCCTTCCTTTAATTTGATATTTAGCAATCAGCTATATGGATTATCTTTTTATATTTTAGCAGTGATGTGTTTATGTTGGAGATCTCAATTCCGAATAGGCAATTAGTATTATTTACTGAAGAAAACCAATTTAATAAAATGATGATAGCTCTATCCAACAGGTAGAATGATTCATTATTAATATGTATCTGAGGATGGGTGTGAATGTCAGAAATTCCCCAATTATTATTGTTGTTCGCGGTAGGCTCTATCGCCGGTTTTATAAACGTCATGGCGGGGGGAGGATCCACAATTACCCTGCCTACATTAATCTTTTTGGGATTGGACAGTGCTCTGGCCAATGGAACTAACCGCATCGCAATCATTATTCAAAATATATTTGCAATATTTTCATTTAAGCAACAAAAGGTGCACCGGTTCAAACAAAGTTTGCAGCTCGCTTTTTGGACTCTGCCCGGTGCAGTAGTGGGAGCAATCGTAGCAATACGCCTTACCGATGTGTGGTTTCAACGAATATTGGGTATTATTATGGTTGGAATTATCATTTCCATGTTTTTTTCTCCTGTGAAAGACAACAAAGAAAAAGACGGAGCAGAAAAATTAAATTGGCTTGTTTATCCGGCAATGCTGGGTATGGGCTTCTATGGCGGATTTATTCAGGTCGGTGTTGGATTTTTACTAATGGCTGCACTCTATCACCTCTTACACCTAAATCTTGTATTCGTAAATGTGCATAAAGTATTTATTGTGTTTTTTTACACGATTCCTGCATTGGCCATTTTTGTTTGGAGCGGAAATGTTAATTGGGTAATGGGGCTTAGCCTGGCAGCCGGTAATGCGTTTGGGGGATGGTGGTCAGCCCAGTTTGCTGTGAAGGGCGGTGAAAGGATTATCCGAATCGTCCTTTCAATAGCAATATTGATTATGGCTCTGAAATTGTTTGGATTGTTCTGAAATCAGATACACATTCGATTTTACGTAGATAACAATCCTGTAAGGATTCCTTTTAATTCTTAAATCCCATTCAAGATTCTTTTGTCTTTCATATTTTGAAGCTCACGGGTCAGACTTTGCGGCAACATCATTTAATTCCATTGTTTAGATGGCGATCAGCTATAGATTTCAAATCTATAATTATCACTCCCGCAGCCTCAAAATTTATTTTTCTTCTTTTTATTTTTTCCATGCTAACTTTTTTAAGCAACCGTTGTCTAAGTAAACAGGAGGACAGGATTGGAAAAGAGTGATCAGGAATTAATATCTGAAACCCTAAATGGCATATTGGGATCATTTGACATGTTAATGGAGCGATATCAACGGCTGGTTTATAAGGTAGCATATGGATTCGGCAAGAATCAACAAAGCACAATGGATATTTCTCAAAATGTATTTTTAAAAGCCTATGAAAAGCTTTCTTCATTCAGAGGGGAGAGTTCGTTTAAGTCATGGCTGATGAGAATTACCTATAATGAGGGAATTAACTGGAGCAAAAGGAATAATCGTCATCAGGAATCCGATATAGATGAGGCCTCAATGAAGAATCAGTATAAGGACTTATCACAGGAGGATGAACTTTTGGCGAGGGAGAATCGGGCACAATTGTTAAAATGTTTATTGGCATTAAATACCAGATACCGTCTGGCGGTGGTACTTCGTTACTTTAATGATATGCCCGTCAGAGAAATTGCCGGAGTGCTGGAATGCAGCGAAGGGGTTGTAAAAAATATGCTGTTTCGCAGTTTACAGCAATTAAAGAACAATTTAAGCAGGGTGAGTCTTGGAGGTATAGATGGAACGCTGTAAAAAATTTGAAAAATTGATAAGAGAATATATTTCGGGAGCACTTAATTCATCTGAACAGACTAGTTTGCAGGCGCATCTAGAAAAGTGTAGGAGCTGTCGTGAAATTTTTGAACTACACCAAATTTTAGAAAAAGACTTGGCTGCATTTCCTGAGGCGAGTGAAGAAGCCTTTGTCAGGATGCGTCAGAATGTAACCAGGAGCATTCGCAGAAAGGAAGGCGATCGGCCTATTCCCTGGTATCAGGTTTTCGCAGATCAGTTCACCTACTTTTTACGTAAGCCCGCAATTGTCGCCGCGGTTGCGGTAATTCTATTCTTAGTAGGATTTTTTAGCCGTAATCTTATTATCTCCTCAAATGGCGATACTGATTCCGCATTTCTCAAACAGATAAACTACAGTGCTGAAAGAAATGACAACCTGCAAGAAGTGGAAAATTCACCATATTTATACAGCGATGTCAAATTCAGGGATTTGGATGGGCAGAATATCGCACTTAGTTTTAATGTGACTAGTCATCTGGAACTCACTCGTAAGAAAGATGATCCCCTGGTTAAAGAAGTGTTAACTCAGTCTTTGCTTAATCAGGAATCCATCGGGAATCGTTTGAATGCGCTCTCATATGCAAAAGAGATAATCGATCCAAAAATTAAGGAAGCACTGATTTTTACAATGGAAAATGATCCCAATTTTTCAGTGCGGATGAAAGCCATGACTGGTTTGGCTGGATATCCCAATGATAGGGAAATACAAAGTGCATTTCTTAAAATTCTGGAGAAAGAAGAACAGGTTCAGATGCGATTAATGGCCATTGATTACCTCACAAATAATCAAACTGATGAAAAACTGTTAAGAGATGCAATTAAGGAGCTTAATCGACCAGAGGATGCCCCTGTCAGGTACAAATTAAACCAATACTTAAAAAACTAATCTATGGAGAGGAGTCTCAAAATGAAAACCGCTATTTCAATTATCACGCTAGCCATGTTTCTGACAGCAACAGTTTTTGCCGGAACATTTGAAAAAGAATTTAAAATATCCTCGGGAAAGAAGTTGTCAATCAATATACAGACTGGTGGATCAATTGAGGTGACAGGTTGGAACAAAAATTCGGTAAAGGTGCTTGTTGAATATCGGGGAAGCAAATTTGATGAAGAGGGCGTTGATTTTTATCAATCTTCTTCCGGATTGGATATCGATGTTTCATACGGGGGTCATAGCGGTCGCGGATTAGACTTTTTCATCAATGTTCCCGAAAAATTCGACATCGATGTTCAAACGATGGGTGGGAATATCAAAATCGTTAAGGTGGAAGGCAGATTTTCAGGTCAGACTATGGGAGGAGACCTTAGCTTGTCTGAGGTGAAAGGAAAAGTTGAAATGACCACTATGGGTGGTGATATTGCACTTACCCAATCGGATTTGGATGGTAATCTATCCACAATGGGTGGAGGTGTGCTTTTCGAAGATGTAGTGGGTGATGTAAATGGCTCATCTATGGGTGGCAATGTGATCTACAGAAATGTTAAAATGAGAAATGGAGAGTGGCGAGCCAGGGAAAAAGAAGTAAGCATATCCACGATGGGCGGAGAAATCAATGTGGATGATGCGCCTATGGGTGCCGCTGTAAAAACCATGGGAGGCAATATTGAAATTAACAGGGCGAAATTATATGTGAGAGCCACTACCATGGGTGGAAATATCGATATCGGTGAAATTGACGGATGGATTAAAGCCAGTACCATGGGCGGAGATGTTTCAGCGGTGATGGTGGGTGATCCTGACAAGGGTGAAAGAAATGTTGAGATATCTTCCATGGGAGGTGATATTGAACTAACCTTGCCGGCAGGAATTTCAGCGGATTTTGATATTCGCCTGACCTATACAAAAAACAGCAGTCAATCCTATAAAATAAGCAGCGATTTCGATCTTAAGGTGGAAGAATCCAAAGAATGGGAGTATTCAAAGGGTTCTCCCAGAAAAGTGATTCGCGGTGGCGGGAGCGTTAAAGGTGGCAAGAACCGCATCAAAATTGAGACCATTAACGGTAACATTACGATCCGAAAAGGAAAATAGAATAAAGATTCAACAAAAATATATTGCGTTTTTATCATCAACAAATTTCGCACAGGGATGTGCAGGTTTAATTGGAGTGATCAGGTGGATGATCTTTCCGGATGGGCGGGAGGGAAAAAATAATAAATCCTCAACTTTGCTGCTTTTTTACTCGTAATTTGGTTGGGTAATATTCCCAAAAAAATCTATTGACTATTCTTGCATAAACTGTTCTCCTCAGACAACCAAATTTGGGGATCTGGGAAGTTGCTAAAACTCTTGAAACATTTTTCAGGAGCCTTCATTGTAAGTGTGCTCTTTGGCTCCTTTTTTTTATCAAATGCCCAGGAAATGATCCAAACCGGTGCTGAAGACAGCCTAATACAACACATCAACTTTTATGGGCAAAGTAGGGAAATTACTGCTTACCGGGTAAACGGTTTCATCAAAATCGATGGAATTTTATCCGAAGCTGTCTGGCAAAATCCCGGCGTTACCGGATTTACACAACAAGATCCCGATGAAGGGAAACTTGCAACCGAAAAGACAATTGTGTGGGTGGCATATGATGATGAGGCTCTGTACGTGGCCGCAAAAATGTACGATCGTGATGCGAAATCGATAATCTCGCGGCTTGGGCGCCGGGATCAGGAGTTGGCATCTGATTTTATAGCATTCGGAATTGATAGCTATAATGATAAACAAACTGGTTTCTATTTTTTGGTTCGGCCGTCCGGTGCTATAGAGGATGGTACAATTTCCAATGATTCCTGGTTTGACAACACCTGGGATGGCGTTTGGGATTCAGCAGCCAAGATGGATTCCGATGGTTGGACCGCAGAATTCCGGGTTCCCTATTCTCAATTGCGTTTTACAAAAAAAGTGGATTATGTGTGGGGATTTAATGTTCTGCGTTTTATCCAACGAAAACAGGAGAATGATTATTTATCACCCATTCCAAAAAATAACAGTAGAGAAGTCTCTCTCTACCCATCTTTGGTGGGAATTCGTAATATCAGTCCACCCAGAAGATTAGAATTTCTACCCTATGGTGTCGGAAGTGCTCAATTTCTGGATTATGATAAAGACGATCCTTTCGGTCGAGACAGAAGAACCGAATCAAAGATTGGTGCCGATTTGAAGTGGGGAATTAGTTCAAATTTTACATTGGATGGAACCATTAATCCGGATTTCGGACAGGTGGAGTTGGATCCCGCGGTGGTAAATCTTTCTGCATTTGAGACTTTTTTTGATGAAAAACGCCCGTTTTTTATTGAAGGCTCTGGAATATTTTCTTTTGGCAACCGCGGTGCGACAAGCAATTGGGGATTTAACAGCTCCCAACCAAATTTTTTCTATAGCCGCCGCATTGGACGTTCCCCTCAGATTGAAGTGGATACTGATGGTGAAGTGGATTCTCCCATTAACACTACAATCATCAGTGCCGTAAAAATTTCCGGCAAAACAAAGCATAACTGGGAGGTAGGGCTATTAAGTGCATTAACTGCCCGGGAATATGCCGAAATTGATTCGCAGGGTGTTCGTACACAACAGGAGGTTGAACCAGTAACTACTTATAATGTTGCGCGTACATTCCGCAGTTTTGGTGATAATCGATTCGGACTGGGATTCTTAGGGACTGCAGTAGCCCGGGATTTAAGAACAGAAGAACAAAAAAATACCTTAAGAAAAAATGCATTTGCCGGAGGTATCGACGGGTATACCTTTATCGGGGCAAAGAAAAAGTGGGCCTTAAATGGATGGATTGGTGCCTCTCATCTTACCGGAAGCAAACAGGCGATTGTCGAATTGCAGGAATCCTCCCAGCATTATTATCAGCGGCCCGATTTCAAGTTTGTTCGTTTGGACTCCAATCGAACCGCACTTAATGGCTGGGCAGGAAGAATTGCTCTGAATAAAGAAAAGGGTAATTTTTACCTGAATACCGCCATCGGGGTAAACTCACCGGGATTTGAAACCAATGATCTGGGATTTCACTGGCAAAGCAATATCATCAATTCTCACTTTGTGTTGGGATACATGTGGTTCCAACCGGGCCGCTATTTCCGGAATGGCAGAATTTTTGTTGCTACTTTTCGAAATTATGATTTTGATGGAAATAAAACCTGGGATGGGATGATGGGGTTTGTTCATGGACAATTTCATAATTATTGGTGGTTGGATGGAGAAATTGGTTTTGCACCGAGGGTTTTGGATAATACCCGCACCCGCGGTGGCCCATTAATGTTAAATCCGCGGGCGTTTTGGTTTGGTCTTTTGGCCGCGACAGATGATCGCAAGCCAATCGTTTTAAACTTAGGAGGGAATTATAGTGCGAGCGATGCAGGCGGATATGATTTTCAAATTCAGGGGAAAATCCAATGGAAGCCCAGTTCCCGGATGGAAATCAGCCTCGAACCAAAATTTTATAGGAATCACGCAATCGCTCAGTGGATCGATAATATTGATGATCCTGCTGCCACTTTTACATATGGGAAAAGGCACCTGTTTGGCCTCATGGATCAGAAAGAATTCTCATCTTCGATACGAATTAATTATACTTTTACTCCTAAGCTCAGCTTCGAGCTTTATATGCAGCCTCTAATTTCCAGCGGAATCTTTCAGGATTTTAAAGAATTTGCTGAACCCCGCACTTTTAATTTTAATCATTATGGGGAGGGAAACTCACAGATTGACTATGACGAGACAAACAACCAGTATGAGATTGATCCCGATGGCAGTGGACAAAACATCTTCCGTATTGATAATCCCGATTTCAACTTCCGGTCTCTGAGGGGTACAACAGTGTTGCGATGGGAATATGCCCCGGGTTCCATCTTATATTTTGTATGGACTCACGAAAGATCCGGGGACGAATTACTCGGTGAATTTAATTTCCGCAGAGATATGAATACATTATATGATTTACGGGCAAACAATATTTTTCTGGTAAAAATAAGCTACTGGTTGAATCCCTGAGCTACTGAATTTTAAGACATACCAAATTTAGCTCACAGAATTTCATCTTACCTTTCCGGAGGAGTTCAACCAAACCTCCATTCACAAAGGAGTAAAAGACTTCTGCAAAATGACCATTTGCGATAATTCTCATGGTTCGACTCCGCTCACCATGAGGTCTTAGGTCTAAATGATTACGTGAGTCATCCTTAACTTCATCCTGAGCGGAGTCGAAGGATGAAACATGCTTTATTAAATTTTGAATAAGTCTATAAAGAGTAAGAGTTTATTTGAGCCATCAAATTGTATTATATTTGGCTTAAACATAAATTGGTTGATCAATCAAAACGCTTTTTGTATTCTTATTGTTAAAAACTTCTGAAAAATTCTACTTTCCATCATGTGTCATTCCAAATTAGGTTCGGAATCTACTGATTCGATAGACTCTGAACTAAATTCTCTATGAGTCATGGACAGAGTGACAGAGAATAGATTTCATGCTATTCTTCAGAAGTTTTCAGATTATATCAACGAAGAATGAACCAAAAGAGTTTTCATTTTTCCAGAAATGTTAGTCAGCGCAATGTGTGGATGGAATTCATTCTGACAAGAATTTTTAGTGTAGGCACTATTAACCACAATTGCCGGTTCAAGAGAGCGTCTCTAAAATGCTTTATATGGTAATCGAAAAATTCAAAGACGGGAAAACGGAAGAGATTTATAGTCGTTTCAGAGAAATGGGGCGTATGTCTCCGGATGGCCTTCGATATATTGATAGTTGGGTTTCCTCCAATTTGGATATATGTTTTCAACTCATGGAATGTGATGATGAGAAGCTGTTTGATGTCTGGTTCGAAAAATGGAATGACCTTGTAGAATTTGAAATTATACCGGTAGTCACTTCGGCAGAGGCGGCCAGAGCAGTTTTGGGAGCTCAATAAAATTTGTTTAAAATTCATTTGATGCCGAATCCAATACCTGAAGACAGGGTGTGCAGGTTGCACGCTTCGATATAACAAATGGAGAAAAGCTATGAATGTCACGATTGGTAAAAACGCATCACGGATATTTATAAATTCTGAAAATTGTGCGCCTGTTTGAGAAAATAAAGGGGATGGCATTTATTATGGTGATCAACTTATTAATTGTTTTGCTTATACTACTTGTTGTCACAGTTACAGCGGCTCTTGTCTACGGACGAGTAATGTGGGAGAAGCAGGCGAATATTTTCAGACAAAAACTAAACGCTGGGAATAAAAGAATTCGCTCCCGTATTAGTTTTGAGGATCTTTCGGAATTGCCAAATCCGGTTCAGAAATATTTTAAATTGGTTTTAAAAGATGGTGCTCCAACAATTAATAAAGTGTCAATTAGCCAAAAAGGGGGATTTAGAGCAAAGCCGGACAGCAAATCCTGGTCCGGGATGAGTGCAGTTCAGATTGTTACAACCGACCGCCGGGGATTCGTATGGGATGCCAGAATTAAGATGGCAACGCTGTCGACTACTCGTGTTCTCGATTCATATATTAATGGCAAGGGTCGCATGCACGGGAAAATGTTATCACTATTTACTATAGTTGATCAAAGAAATCGAAAGGAATTAGACAAGGGAGCGCTCCAGAGATTTCTGGCCGAGTCAGTTTGGTTTCCAACAGCGCTTCTCCCCGGGAAGGGTGTAATCTGGACCAATATTGATGAGAAAACCGCCCGGGCCACTATCAGCGATTCCGGTATAACCGTCTCGATTGATTTTGAATTTAATGAAAAAGGTGAAATTACCGGAGCATTCTGCAAGGGCAGGTACCGCGAGGTAAATGGAAATTACAGACTTTATCCATGGCAAGGAAGATTCAGTGACTACATTGAAATGGAGGGATACTTAATCCCGTCAATCGCCGAGGTGGAGTGGATTCTTGAGGATGGTCCATTTCCTTACTGGCGGGCGGAAATTGTGAACGTTGCATACGATTAACATCCATACGCGAATTCATACTAATTAACGAATTTAATCAAATTTTGGAATCAAGGATGTGATGGATTCTTTGTCAATCATTTTTTGCAGTTTCCGGACGCTGGATGTTGTCATTTAGGAACTTCTGAAATCCTCTTGTCTTTGACTTGTTTCATTCCGAACTAGTTTCGGAATCTTGCTATTTGACCTTGAACCGAATTCGCCGTTTGAAAAGGTCTGATTCCTTGGTATTCTTCAGAAGCATCATTTAATCAAACAACCCAAATCACTTATGATGAAGCGTTGAAAAAAATGGTTAGAGAATGCACTGTTGACGATGCGGAGAGGGTATCGGAGATTTACAACTATTATATATTTCATACCGTCACCACATTCGAAACAGAAGCAGTTAAAGTCAGGGAGATGAGACGACGAATTGCCGAACATAGGGAAAAATTTCCCTGGCTGGTATATGATGAGAATGAGATTAAAGGATTTGCAGCTGCAAAAAAATGGAGAACCAGGCGTGCCTATCGTTTTACTGCCGAAGCCTCGATTTATATCGACTTCAGGCATAAAAGAAAAGGAATTGGGAAAAAGTTGTATAATGAACTTATCCACAGATTAAGGCAAAATTCCATCCACAGCATTTTGTGCGGAATTTCCTTACCAAATCCGGAGAGTGTTGAATTTCACAAAAAAATGGGTTTCGAAAAAGTGGCCCATTTGAAAGAAGTTGGATTCAAATTTGACCGATGGATTGATGTGGGTTACTGGGAGTTAGTTTTGAAGGCTTAATGACAGGGATGTTGTACAATAAGGAATTCACTAAAATTATTCCATATGCGTTTGTTCTGGAGGAAAAATGCAATATCCAACATACAACAGAATCTTTTCCGACGAGGGCAGTGATTCTTCCTTTGAAGATCTGTCGCTAGAGAGGCAGGCACATCGCATAATTGAATTAAAACAGTTATGAAATATTTTCTTGTTCCAGCGCTCAGCACTGGAACAAGGGAAAATTTTTTACATTCGATTTGATGCCGGCATTCAGAACTTTGATAATTTGAATACCCTCTCAACAAATTTTCCTCAGATAAAAACTCCTTGATAAAAACTAATCCGGTTCTCATTTCAACTGTAATTTGCGAAAGGAAACATTTTTTCCTGCCGGTCTTATCATTAAATTAAATCTGTGATAAATTGACCTGAGGATATAAATGATGAAGCCAATTTACCTGGATTACAATGCCACCACTCCGGTAGATCCGGCGGTAGCGGCAGCAATGAAACCCTTTTTGGAGGAAAATTTCGGAAACCCCTCCAGCACCCACTGGTACGGGGTGCAAACCAAAAAAGCGGTTGAGAAAGCCCGCCGCCAGGTAGCAGAATTGCTAAACTGCAAAGCAGAGGAAATTATTTTTACCAGTGGCGGCAGCGAATCCAATAACTATGCCATCAAGGGTGCTGCATTTGCCACAAGGGGAAAAGGAAACCACATTGTCACATCGGCGATTGAGCATCCGGCGGTAACAGAGGTATGTAAATATCTGGAAGGTGAGGGATTCCGGATTACTTATCTTCCGGTTGATGAACATGGGTTGGTAGGTCCAATTGATGTTGAAAATGCTATTACTCCCCAGACCATTCTGATAACCATCATGCATGCCAACAATGAAGTGGGCACCATTCAGCCAGTTGCAGAAATTGCCAAAATAGCGAAAGCACATGGCATTTTAATGCACACAGATGCCGCTCAGTCGCTGGGTAAAATCGCAGTGCATGTTGAAGAACTGGGAATAGATTTGCTCTCCATTGCCGGACACAAATTGTATGCCCCCAAGGGTATCGGCGCACTGTATGTCCGCACCGGTGTAAGGTTGGAGAAATTAATTCATGGGGCTGATCATGAGCGGAATTTACGTGCCGGCACTGAAAATGTACTGGAGATAGTGGGTCTGGGTAAAGCATGTGAGGTCGCCAAACAGAATCTCGAAAAAAATACCGCTCACATGAAAAAACTACGGGACCGGCTGCAGGAAAAGTTATTGGGAAAAATAGCTGGTGTGAAATTAAACGGACATCCCGAAAAGCGTCTTCCCAATACTCTGAGCCTTAGTTTCGCCAATATCGAAGCGGATACTCTGCTTTCGGAATTGGAGGGAATTGCCGCCTCTGCCGGTGCCGCCTGCCATTCCGATTCGGTGGATATCTCCCCCACATTGCAGGCAATGAATGTTCCGCTGGAATACGCTATGGGCACCATCCGTTTCTCTACCGGTAAAATGACCACAAACGAGGAAATCGACAAAGCAGCTGAATTAGTTGTGGAAACGGTTGCCAGATTAAAACCCGCTTCATCGGAAATGGTAACGGTTGCCTCAGATTTGAGTGACATAAGACTGACCCATTTCACCCACGGATTGGGCTGCGCCTGCAAATTACGTCCCCAGGCGCTGGAGCGAATTTTGAAGGATTTGCCCATGCCGGATGACGCCAAAGTGCTGGTCGGCTCCAATACCGCCGATGACGCCGCGGTTTATCAGATTGATGAGAAAACCGCTATCGTGCAAACAGTGGATTTTTTCACTCCCATTGTGGATGATCCCTATCATTTTGGGGCCATTGCCGCTGCCAATGCCTTTAGCGATGTGTATGCCATGGGCGGGAAACCGCTATTTGCGCTGAACATTGTGGCATTTCCCTCCAACCGCTTGCCCGAAGAGGTGTTGAAGCGGATATTGCAGGGGGCTCAGGACAAAGCCAAAGAAGCCGGAGTGAGCATCATTGGCGGGCATACCATTGACGATACTGAGCCAAAATACGGTATGGCGGTGACGGGCCTGGTTTCCCCGCAGCGAGTTTCGACCAACGCCAACGCCCAACCCGGTGATGCCATTATTCTGACCAAACCGATTGGTACCGGCATTATCTCCACCGCCATTAAGCGGGGACTGGCTGAGCAGGAAACCATTTACACCACGATTGCCTTAATGAGCCAATTGAACCGCACCGCAGCCGAAATAATGGAAAAGTATCCGGTAAACGCCTGCACCGATGTAACCGGTTTTGGGCTGCTTGGACACCTTTACGAAATGGCTGCCGCCAGCAAATTGAGCGCAGAAGTTTTTGAGAAACAGGTACCTGTATTGCCGGAAGCCCGTGAGTTTGCCACCGCCAATGTGGTTCCCGGCGGCACGCGAAACAACTTGGAGTATATTTCTCCCCATGTGGAGTGGGAGAGGGGCATATCCGACATTGACAAAATTTTACTCTGTGATGCCCAAACCTCCGGCGGACTGCTGATAGCGCTGCCTGAAAATGAGGCAAAGAAATTGGAATATGAATTGAGGCAAAATGGTATTGAACGTGCGGTTATTATAGCAAGAATGGTCAAAAGCAGGGAGAAGAGAATAAATGTGAAAATATAGAATTCCGCTGTTGAATTCCATTTCTAAAATACTACATTTCACCCTCTGGAAACGTCGCACAAACAGCAGGTCATTCAGGCATTTTAACTATACGACAATGTCCTGACCTAAATGCCAATGCCTTTTCTGTTCGTTGCAATTGGTCATAACTTATCCAAATAGATTTCCCCACCTTTCATCACAAATACCACATTCCGCAAATCACTGATATTCTCCAGCGGATTACCATTAACTGCTATGATATCAGCCAATTTGTTTTCTGTTATGCTGCCGATACTGCTCTCGAGGCCCAATAATTCAGCGGCTATCGAGGTGGCGGACTTGAGCGCATCCATGGGCTGCATTCCATATTTGACCATCAATTCAATTTCCTGTGCATTGGTTCCCGGCAGCTCAAATGTGTCGGAACCGAAAACAATTTTCACCGGCGTTTTCAGAGCATTCTTGAAGGTCTTTATATGCTCTTCAACGGTATTGGTCAGCTTTATCTTATTCTCAGCACTGATCTGTCCAAAAATTTTCGAGTCCCGCCAGAATTCGTAAACCAGCAACGTCGGTACATAATAAATGTTCTTTGCTGCCATTAGCCGAAATGTCTCTTCGCTGAGATACAGACCGTGCTCGATGGAATTCACATTTACCTCAATGGCTAACCTTGCCGCCTGATCGGAATAGGTGTGAGCGGCAACCGGCAAGCCCCCTCGGTGGGCTTCTTCCACTAAAACTTGCAGTTCTTCCTTGGAATAGTTTAATGCTCCGGTTAATATGTCCGTGCGCGTCTCTTTTTTCTCAAAAGATTCCATATATATCTTTATTAGATCCGCTCCCTCCTTGATGAGGCGACGAATCTGTTTTCGTATCTCCGCAGGTCCATCGGCTTCGTACGAAATATTTGGCAGGGAAAAGTAAGGGGAAAATCCTACCAGATTATATCCGCCGGTACCGCTGACCGGTTGAATCGAGACCTGCATTCTTGGGCCGGGCACGATTCCATTATTTATGGCGTCTCTCAAAGCCACATCAGCATAACCGGCGCCCTCATTGCCAGCATCGCGGATAGTTGTTATGCCTGCCTCCAGGGTAGACTTTGCACTAACGGTTGCATAAATCGCGCGGTATTCAGGTGTTTCTCTGAGTATTTGATCCTCATAATTACCGGCATGAAGGGCAATGTGGGTGTGCGCATCGATCAAGCCCGGCAGTACGGTCGTTTTACTCAAGTCGAATATTGTCGCACCGGGAGGGATGGATATGTCTTTACCCACAGACACGATTTTGTTTTCCTTAACGACTATCACTAAATCATTGCGCAGTTGATCGGAATTGCCGTCAAATAACTTTCCGGCTTTCAGGTAAATGAGATCTTCCTGGGCTTGCAGCAGAATAGCGCCGCTCATCCAAATGAGTGCAAAAATGATTGAAAAGATTCTGCTCATGTTAACCTCTAAATTTATTCTTTCAGATAGTAATGCTTATTTGTCTCCTTTAGAATGATTTTGGACAGGAATAATAGGCCAATCAAATTGGGGAACGCCATCAGCCCGTTAAAGACATCGGCGATACTCCAGACAAGTTCCAATTTGATAACTGCACCGAGCAAAACAAATATACAAAATACAACCCTGTATGGCCTGACTGATTTCTCCCCCAGAATAAATTCCAGCGACTTCTCCCCGTAGTAACTCCAGCCAAGTAAGGTAGAATATGCAAAAAAGATAAGTCCAAGAGCGACAATAATTCCTCCCCATTCACCCGGCAGTCCGGCAGAGAAAGCGGCTGACGTCAAAGGAGCGCCGGTCTCCCCGCCGGTCCAGACACCGGTACAGAGAATCGCAAAGCCGGTAAATGTGCAAACCACAATTGTATCAATAAAGGTCTGCGTCATGGAAACCATTGCCTGCCTGACGGGATTTCTCGTTTGGGCCGCTGCAGCTGCTATCGGTGAACTCCCCAGGCCGCTCTCATTAGAAAAGACACCCCTTGCCACACCCCACCTGACAGCCTGCATAACAATAGCTCCCGCAAAACCACCGCTGGCAGCGGTTGGCGTAAAGGCGCGCTGGAGCACCAAAACAAATATGTCCGGAACGATGTCGATTCTGGTTATAATGACCACCAATGCCCCCAACACATAAAGTACTATCATAAAAGGCACCAGCAGGCTGGTGACCCGACCGATGCTTTTGATCCCCCCTATAATAACTAGTGCCGTGGCGCCAGCCAGAATGAAGCCGGTAATCCAGGTTGACACTCCAAGATTGGCTTGTACCGCATCCGCTACGGAGTTGGATTGTACCATATTCCCGATGCCGAAAGCGGATACAGCAGCGAAAACGGCAAAGGCGTAGCCTAATCCCTTGCCCAACCACTGCCATCTCAGGCCTTTTGAGATGTAATACATGGGGCCGCCGCTCATCGTCCCAAACTCATCAATTTCGCGGTATTTAACAGCGAGTACTGCCTCAGAATATTTAGTCGCCATGCCAAACAGGCCGGTAATCCACATCCAGAAAAGCGCGCCCGGCCCGCCCAAGGTTATCGCCGTTGCAACGCCGGCAATATTTCCGGTGCCAACGGTTGCCGCCAGCGCTGTCATCAAAGCTTGAAAGTGTGAAATATCACCCTCGGCACTTTCCTTTTCTTTTCGCTCTATGAGCGCCAGACGCAATGAAGGAAGTAGCGCCCGAAATTGAATTCCTCTCAAAAGAATTGTCAGGTAGATTCCTGTGCCAACAAGCAGAATTAACAGCGGCCAGCCCCAGATGTAGTCACTGGCACTCTTGAAAAACTGGATGATTTGTTCCTGCATTTTCCTCCTCCATTGAACTATTGATCAACAAGATCAATTATAATCATCAATCGCGATAAATAAAATCTCTAACTGCCAGATTCAATCTTCACAGAATAAACTTCTAGCACCTTTTTAAATCTGGATTAATACTTTTCTTGTATCTGCGAAGCAAATTCATGCGAAGTACTTTCATCCACTAAGTTAATGGTGCATCTCCCAAAACCGCCTCCCATGGGCGCAGCGAGCGGACTACTTGGGGATAGTATTGCACAACTCGAGAAACTTATCATAAATGATTTGTGGTTCCATTTACCAGAAGTAAACGTATAAAGCAATTGTCAATATAATAACCAATGCCCCGAATTTTTTGGCTAAGGGGCTTTCTTCTAAATTGATATCGGTTTTTGTGGTGAATCTGACCGGTTCTGCTAAAGGACTTCTCCATGTAATGAGAGCCATGACAGTTATTAGAATCATGAAAGTAAATGCCATGTGATTTAAAAACGCTACTTCCGGCAGTAGCCAGAGAAATAACCCATAAACCGGAATCCCTAAGATCATGGCTGCGACTGCTGCCGTTTGGGGTGCACGACGAAATACCAGACCGAAGAAAAAAACCGCTACAATACCCGGTGAAATAAATCCCCAGATCATTTGAATGTATTGGAATACTCCGGAGAATTTTTGCGGCAGAGGTGCCAGCAAACACCCGGCGACCACGAATATTGCCGTTGCATACCTGCCAATCCTGACAACTTTTTGAGGCTCAGCGTCTGGGTTCAAATGACGTTTGTAGATGTCCATTGTAAAAATGGTGGATGCGGAATTCAGCATGGAATCGAGGCTACTCATTACCGCGCCAAACAGAGCGGCGAAGAGAACACCCCGCAAACCCACCGGAACAAGATGTTTTATCAGTACAGGATAAGCTTGATCTGGTGTGGAGATTTGGTTCTGGAATACTTGAAACGCCATAATGCCGGGAAAAACAATAATAAATGGAATGATAAGTTTAATTGCAGCAGCCAATACTGTGCCGTTCTGACCATGAGCCAGTGTTTTTGAACCGAGTGTTCTTTGGGTGATAAACTGATTGCACCCCCAGTAGAAAAAGTTCGGAATCCAGATTCCAAATAAAATGGCCGTCCAGGGAATTTCAGGATGATCGGCAGGGAGCATCACGTGCAGCTTTTCTTGATTTTGAGAAAGGAATTCTCCCAAGCCTCCGACTTTTGAGAATCCAATAAACATTACAATCGTTCCCCCGACCAACAACGTTGATCCCTGCAGCAAATCTGTCCAAACTACTGCGCTCAAACCACCATAAATTGTATAAATGCCAGCAATGAGGCCAATAACCCAAATACCGGCAACTAAATCCAAATCGAAAATTGTACTTAACCCAAGTGCGCCTGAATAAAGAACCGCAGCAATTGCCACGCCTACATATGCTATCATCATATAAACTGCCATTAGTTTTCTCGCCTGTGCTCCGTAACGATGCTCCAGAAATTCAGGCATAGTGAAAATTCCCAACCGTAAATATAGCGGCAGCAAGAAAATTGCAATAATAACCAGAGTGATTGCAGCAACCCATTCGTAACTTGCAATGGCAAGGCCGGCGTCACCAAAGCCGGAGCCGGCCATACCTACAAAATGTTCAGTTGATATATTGGAAGCTATTAATGAGAATCCAATCAGCCACCAGGTTAACTGCCTGCTGGCAAGAAAATAATCTTCCGAGTTCTTTTCTTTTCTGGAAACAAACAGAGAAATAACGACAACAGCACCAAGAAACACCACAAATGCAAATCCGTCCCACAAGGTTAGTTCCATTTCAGACTCCTGTCACCTGATGTACTCACAGCAGAATGGCATTGGTTTTAACTTCTTTGAACACTTGAATTACTGTGCGGGCGACAACCGCGCGACCCAACCGCCGCCAGGTGCCAGTTTGATTTTCATTTGGTCATTTCTTGAAATCTTGCCGCTCACTTTCTTATAGTCACTGGCGTATCTGTCGGCATTCAATCCATCCTCGATCATTTCTATAACATACTCACCCCCATCAAGAAACTTGAAATCGAGGGTAAATTCTCTCGCTTCTTCATCACTCATCGCGCCGATAAACCAGTTGTTGCCATTTTTTCTGGCCACAATAATATAGTTGCCAACACTTGCCGCCAATACTTTTGTTTGCTCCCAGATGGTTGGAATCCTGGAGATAAACTCAGTGCATTCCGGTTCCTTTAAATAGTTGGATGGACTATCAGCCATCATCTGCAGGGGGCTTTCGTAGACTACATTCATGGCCATTTGATGGGCGCGAGTACCCATGCTCATCGGACGCTTATAAATGGCACGAAAATTTTCTTTTTGGGCATTGTTCATTGCGCCAGGGGTGTAATCCATGGGACCCGCAACCATTCGGATGAATGGCAGGGTGACATTATGCTCGGGTGTGATGTCATCACTCCATTTATTGTGCTCCAATCCTTTAACTCCCTCCCTGGTTAAAACATTGGGATAAGCCCGCCTCAGCCCGGAAGGTTTATAAGCTCCGTGGAAGTCGACCAGAAATTTTCTTCTGGCTGCCTCTGCAGCAATTTTCCAATAGTATTTCACCATCCACTGGTCATCACGCTGCATAAAATCCACCTTAATTCCGGCAATTCCCCATTTTTCAAACTGATCCATGGCTTCTTCCAGTTGATCATCCAGAGTCTTCCAAATTACCCAGAGGATTATCCCCACATTTTTTCTCTTTCCGTAAGCAATGATTTCCTCTATGTCGATTTCCGGAACGACATCAAGAAGGTTGCCGAGTCTGTACCATCCTTCATCCAGAATAATGTATTCGATACCATAATTCGAGGCAAAATCGATGTAGTGCTTGTATGTAGCAGTGTTAATGCCGGCTCTGAAATCAACCCCATAAACGTTGTTAGCATTCCACCAATCCCATGCGACCTTGCCCGGTTTTATCCAGGAGGTATCCTTGATTTTCAACTCTTCGGCAAGCTGGTACGTCAATTGGTTAGTAATCAGGTCGGCATCGTTTCTGGCGATAGCTAAAATTCTCCAGGGAAAGCTTCTTTCGCCAATAGTCCAGGCAATGTAGTCAGCATGCTGCTCGACGGGTACGTGTCTGTCCGAGCCTGCTCTAAGTTCGGCTTTCAGTGGATAACCCGGAAAGACAGCGTTTAGGACATTACGACCACTTCCTGTCAACCACATACCCGGGTAATGTGTTAACGCACTTTCAGTAATCAAAATCTTGGGTCCTTCGGTTGCAACCAGTACAGGCAAACTGGCAAGCTGGTCCGCCGATATGCTATCCAAGGGAGTGTAAAGGTAGCTGCACTCATTGTGGGAAAAGAAACTTTTTTCTTGGGGGAAATAAACATAACTGCTATCGGGGAAATTAAATGATGCTTCTTCTGCCATAACGGTAATGCTATCAGCGAGATTGGTTTGGAAGCGGTAGGCTATTCCATTATTGTAGGCCCGGAAAATCACGGAATATTTATCTGCGAATTCAATCGCCATCTCATTAAAGTGATCAACGATTGTGTTGAATTTTTCCCATACCACTGGTTTTATTCGTTGATCGACGGTTCTTCGATTAATGGCGGCGACTTTCGGATTTCTTCCAGGGACTCGATTCCCATCAATGGTCATGGATATTGTTGATGCTTTCATCACCTCTTTCCCATCGACGCTCAGCGAGTAGGACAAATTGTTTCCACTGGCTACGGTAAGTTGAATAGATTTGTCCGGTGAAGTCAGGTTATAGTCTTTCTGCA